>Ga0222419_100081_pt1 | contig 179570 bp, 173 predicted proteins | sample 1B20Ametagenome_FD_182474 | JGI IMG/M metagenome (GOLD analysis project Ga0222419, IMG submission 182474) | Enriched microbial communities from leaf-cutter ant dump, University of Wisconsin, Madison, United States - 1B20A (version 2) | ecosystem: Environmental > Terrestrial > Nest > Insects... | reverse complement strand
CAGATGGCGTAGTAGTCGCCAAGTTGTCGTTTGACCGCTTTCTCTGATCTGCTAGGATGATTGGCGCCCCGGTATGGTCACCCAGGCAGGTTGTCGTTTGACCGCTTTCTCTGATCTGCTAGGATGTCGGTCCCAGGCGTCAAAATCCATTGTGAGTTGTCGTTTGACCGCTTTCTCTGATCTGCTAGGATGAATCTGCCCACGCTGCCGAGCCGAACATGGTTGTCGTTTGACCGCTTTCTCTGATCTGCTAGGATGACGTGCGTTCTCGACGCGCTGGTCCAGTGGTTGTCGTTTGACCGCTTTCTCTGATCTGCTAGGATGACGTGCGTTCTCGACGCGCTGGTCCAGTGGTTGTCGTTTGACCGCTTTCTCTGATCTGCTAGGATGCGTGAACCCGGCGACTTGGATGTGTTAGAGTTGTCGTTTGACCGCTTTCTCTGATCTGCTAGGATGGGCGGTGCTACCGCACCACCCGCTGGTCAGTTGTCGTTTGACCGCTTTCTCTGATCTGCTAGGATGGTCAGGGGCGGCTGTTCTACGCCCCTGACGTTGTCGTTTGACCGCTTTCTCTGATCTGCTAGGATGAGAGCCTGGGATGGGCCGAGCGCGGGTATGTTGTCGTTTGACCGCTTTCTCTGATCTGCTAGGATGTTTTCTTCAGTCTCTCGACTGCCCCAACTGTTGTCGTTTGACCGCTTTCTCTGATCTGCTAGGATGTTTTCTTCAGTCTCTCGACTGCCCCAACTGTTGTCGTTTGACCGCTTTCTCTGATCTGCTAGGATACGCTCACCGTTTGCGCCGCGTGGCAATTGGTTGTCGTTTGACCGCTTTCTCTGATCTGCTAGGATCCGCGCGCGCCGCGCGCACCCATATCGCCGTTGTCGTTTGACCGCTTTCTCTGATCTGCTAGGATAGCGTTCGCACCAAGGTCGTCTTTGACGTGGTTGTCGTTTGACCGCTTTCTCTGATCTGCTAGGATAGCGTTCGCACCAAGGTCGTCTTTGACGTGGTTGTCGTTTGACCGCTTTCTCTGATCTGCTAGGATGCTCGTCGGTGAGCCGGTGGCGCGGGGCGAGTTGTCGTTTGACCGCTTTCTCTGATCTGCTAGGATCGATGGTGACTTAACCATTTGAATGGTAATAGGAAATCGTCGATCCTAGCAGAAGAAAACCCCATAAAATTTACCAGATTGGTTGCTCAGAATTCAGTTTTTTTCGAATCGCGTGTGAGTTTATCCATTCGGCCTGGGTCAAAAACAGTACCGATTTCGTCGACACGAACATGACGCAACCCCATATCTCGAAGTGCGTTGGCGGACTTGCTCAGGTATTTGAAGGGATCTTTCTTATCGGCGTCGCGGGCTTTAAGTGCACCACCTTCGTTATGGTCGGCTAGAGTGATCTGGTTGCCGCTGAATTTGATAACACGCGCAATTTTTGTTACCCCATCGGCTTGTTCATAAGCAACCATGTCCAATTGCTTCAGTGTCATGATTTTTCTAGCCGCGGGATGGGGCCGCTGTTCCGTAAAATTGGATTGATGGGCATCGAACATCGAAACGGGGATAGCTTGCCATCGCAGATCCGGCATTTCCCAGATTGTTATCTCGAAATTTGAATCTGGTTTATAGCCTTTATAGGGAACGCCATGTTCATCCTTGACGGTTACAACGTTTAGTCTCTCGGTAACTCGCACAGAGCGGATACCCTTATAGTTGTGACCCTGTGGGCTATTGGGAAATTCAGACAAGAGTTTTGGCAATGCCTTTTTTCGCTCATCTGCCGGAATAGCATCCAGAAGTGGAGAAAGGTAATCATAAAGGCTGAGGCGAAGGACAGTGTCTCGCACTCCAGGATCTTGCAGCTGTGCAAAAATACTGGATTCCGGTAGAGAGGTTAATGCTACTTTCCGAACAACGAGAGGCACCTTTCCGGAAGCGTCAACAATTCCGTATGCGGTGTCATTATGTAGCTTGCCGGCTGTATTGCCTGAAGAAATAGTTCCGTGATCGGGTTTGTAGCTCACCACGATGTCGCGTACGCCTGATTTGATAGCTTCCCTGAATGAAGGCCAGGGGAGAGGAATTGATCTCAAGAATGCAAAAGAGTTGATGTCCTCGCCTTTACCAGCGCGCGTCGAGATTTGCTGCAACATAGATCGTGTCGTGGCACCAACGACTATAGCGTCAATGGCGTGATGACGTTGATCGTCTCTATTTTTGATACCGTTCGAAGAGAGAATGGAATTCAGGCCCCAGGCTCGACGAAGAAGACTGGTTAGACGTCCAGGAACCACATGAACATGATTGCGGCGATTATACACGCCCCAATCGTCGGGTTCTTCGTCCGGGTAAAGGCTGGCAAGATATTCGTGAGCCATGCGGGATAGATACTGTGTATCGGTTAGCTGGCGAGCCAGAAAATCTCGTTCTTTCTCAAAGCGCTCCATGGCGTCCTTGGAAAAGCGCCATTTCTTGCCTGACGGAAGAATATTTGCTCGTTCCGTGAGTTTCTCATGCTGAGAACTCCAGGTAGGAACCTCCCCCGGAGCCATGTTCCCTTTGGCTCTGTTGGCTTCACTCAGGCAGAGCAGAAGGTTAGCCCGGCTATTGTCCAGGGTTCTGGAGAAGGGAAGTATGTGATCGACCTCGACAGCATTGCTGAACAGCATGTCTCGCGTGATCAACTTTCCTGTATAGATGCATAGGCGATCATCTTCCTTTTCGCCAAGTTCTTCCCACAGGGATAGAATAAGGCGATTGTCATGCTTCCTTTCTTGTTTCAGCTCATCCAACAATGCATCAAGTCGCCTATTTTCTTTTGCGTTTTTAGCATTTTGACGCGACCAGGCATTACGCTGTTCTTCGTTCTGTTTAAGATCTCGAGCGATTTCCACCACGATGCGGTCAGGTTTGCCGTGTTTTTTAATCAGACGATTAACCACCCGGCGAAGCTGGTTCAAGGCAATATGAACTGTAGGGTTCGAGATGCGCCCTTTCCGGGTGTCGTAATCATCGCTTTCCTTATTGCTGCCGGGCGGAATGCGTCGGCCGAGAATTTCCTGATAGCGTTCGAGAGTATCAGAATTGTCACCGATACGCTGCAGTGCATGATCATATCCAGCGCGTTTGGCCGCCTCGGATTCAGGAATTACGGCACCGAGGAGTTCGTCCAGGATCTCACGGGTCGCTGTAATCCCCAGGCGAGAGTATCCGGAAGGTAGGGTGGTGGAAGCCACTGCATCCCGTTGTTCAGGGGAAAGAGCAAATTCGCTGGTGAGCCAGGTGTCGAGTGCGACAGGATCATCCTCATTATTTAGTTGGGCGATGATTTCCGCGTGCTTTTCCATAGGCAGATCGAACCAGAATGTTCCAAATCTGGTTTCAGACGAGAAATCTGCTGTGATTTCATCTCCTTTAAGCCGATCACGCGTATCGGATTCTTTTTTGAATTGTGCGCCCTTGGGGAGTTTGAGCAGTCTGCGGATTGCTGCAAAAGACGCCGATTTTTTATCCTTCATGTGATCAAGAACCTGATCGCGCTCAGCAAGGGTGAGGGCTCGTTCCGTTTCGTCAGGAAAACGAATGGTCAGTTCGTTGATTTCCTTGACGAGGCGGAACATTTGAAAGAAAGGGTCGCATTTTGGCAGGCGTGTTTCATCAGGGTTGAAAGAGCACTGGCCGATTTTGGGCTTCTTGAGTGGGCGCTGGTGGAAGATGATGGCAAAAAGGTGCTGCCGCCGTTCTTCAGTCAATTCTGGATGAAACTTAGCTTGGGAGTGCCATATCAAATTGAATTCGGCTTCCAGCATGGCGCGTTGAGGATAGATGCCGTAGGAGTCAATTTCTTTCCCAAAGGCGTCGACAGTTTTTACGAGACGAGCTCGCACCATTCCACTGTCGGCAGAAGAAGTGCGTTTAAAGTAAAGAAATTCCCCCAAAGTACGAGATTGCGTTTCATCCATAGCCTGTTGGAGTCGCTGGATTCCACTAGCGACCTTTCCAATTTCTTTATCTGCTCGGTCTGTTTTGCGGTTGGACTTGAAACCACGACGTTGATTGAGGTGAAAGATTATGCGGCCTAGCTGGTGCAATGAAATCTGTTCATCCAAAGCACGGGCGCGGAGAGTGTAGACATCGTTGGAAACCTGGCCTGCCTGACGATCAGATGTTTCCCTGATTAGCGCCTGGCGTGCAAAAACGCTGTCTGGCATCATCATATATTGCGTTAGAACGCGGAGTAGAGCTCTCCGGCGCCTTTTATAGCGATCTCGGCGACGTGATTGTCCGCGGGCAAGTCTTCGATTAACACCCAAAGGGGTCTGTGAATGGGGATCGACCCCTCTGGGGAATATGCGGACACCGCAATCCATGAGAGAACAAGGTTCGGAATCAGCAAGGCCAAGAACAGCCCATCCGATGGAATTGGTTCCGAGGTCAAAGGAGAAAAGAGCAGGTGCAGGCATGCCAGGATATCCCTGATTCGATAGAAAGATTGAGAGACTTATCCTGAGGAAAAATGATTCGTCCATCGCGGGGCTTGAAAAGGATTAACGAATCGGTTTATCAAGCCGTTACCGCAATAGCGGATCAGAGAAAGCGGTCTGGCGATTAACAAGCCTCGATTGCACCAAATAAGGCCCCTGCTACGGCGGGGGCTTTTCTGTTTTGGGTCGCGCTCAATGGCTCACTGATAGGCGCTATAGAAATAAACGAGGTGGGTTCCTGGAGTGCATGCGGCAGCTGCATGTTGTGGATCTGTTACCTGTCCCAGATTGCCGGTATCGACAGGATGGAGATTATTGGTATTGGTCCAAGTACCGTCGACATGGCCGCCGAAAGTTGGGAGCCCATTAATGCCGATGGCATCGGCTCTGTGGATAGCGAGAGCCCGGCAATATTCCTGTGTGGCCGAAGTAACGTTTACGCCCATAAATTCGATTGATGTGCCAAATTGGCGAAAAGTCACCGCGGAGCCATAGGCGTCGACTAATTCATTACTGCCGTTCAATGTCCATCCAGAAGGTAGGTTTCCGCTGTTTGCAACGGAGACGGTGAGGATGGTCCTATTGACGGCTGGGTAAGTTCTGGCAATAGCAAGAATAGTTTTCAGGTCGTTGATGCGATCAAGGGTTTGTTGGCTGAAACCAGTTGCCCAATCGTCGACGCAGGTGTCTATCCAGTCAGACCATTCTCCTGGGTCGACATCACCATTTGACCAGGTGGTTTCCGTGCGGGTACGCCGGCGCTCACCAGAGTAATTGACTGGACATGCCTGGATATCCTCAATGATTTCGGTGGAAATGAGGGATGGCGATGCGTCAGGAGCCCCAGATGAGAAGATTATGGTGGTGCCCAAGGGATACCGGAGAACCGATTCCGCAACTGCCGGCTGGAACAGCAGGAGAGAAGCGGAAAGGGTTGCGATCATAGCGCGGATCATGACGGCCTCGCAGGAATAAGATGTCAAAATATAGCATCAGGAAGCGGGTTTCCCAAGAGGGCGCTGTATCCAGGATAATGGGGCGTCGTTGTGCATTTCGGTGGCACCTGGCAGCATTGATGCAACCGAAGGAGCCAGGAAGATGAAGCACGACGACTTGCAGACACCACGCTCGATAAAGAATTTGGCTGGTTTGGAAGATCGGATCGCCAGGGCGTTGGAAAACAAGTTCATTCGCAATGTCGATTATCAGACATTGAAGCAACGCATTTCAAATGCGCTGGATTCTGAAAGAGATGCGGTTCCTGACCGGATCGGCCGCCCTGGGCCTGACGATGGCGATTGGCGAGAAGGATTTTATGAGGTCGTTTATCTCATTCCTTATCAGCTCTCACACATCAGGACGATACCTAAACGGTTACCGCAGGTAGTTGCCAGGTTAGGTGAGGCCGCGAAACATCCGAAAATTGCCGTGGCCGTGGATGCCGTCAGTCGTATGTATGAGCGTTGGGAGCCGATTTTGGCGGCAATGGAGACATTGAAGCCGTTCATCATAAAGGGGCGCACTCCGCGTGAAGTGCCGGCTGATGCCAGGACGCTTGATAACACGGGAACCTGTTCCTGTTGCAACCGCAATATCAAGCTCAAGGATCTCAAGATCGTCGATCACGGCTATCAACTCATGGAAGGGCGTGTAGGTCAGTGTCCGGGTGTCGGGCATTATGCGCTCGAGGTCAGCTCCGAAGGAGTGGAACATCTTCAGGATATTTTTAAAAAGAGGCTGGAGAAACGGAGCAAATATTTAAATCTCCTTGAGGCCGATAAGGTTGAGGAAATTCCTTATCAACTGGGTCGCAAACTCGAGATGGTCGGAAGAGACGACAGCAGGTTCGCTTCTGTGCGTAATGAAAAATTGCGGTTGACCCAGCAGGAAATCCAGATGCTGGAGAGGGAAATTAATCGGTTGGGAGAAGTTGTCGACAATTGGAAACCGAGGCTTCTGCCGGACGGAGCTAGTCATTTTGGCATGATGGACACCAGGAAGGACGGCTATCAGCCTGCTCCATGACCGGCATGCTTGATCAGCGGCATACCCTTGGTCAAGCATGAGAATATCTGATCAAGGATTCCTCCTTTCGTCTGTGCCGTGTAGGATCGCCTCATCAATCCGATTCGCTGGCATGGAAACTGGGAGCTGACGTGAACGCCTTGAACCCACAGATCGATACTCTGGATGGTGATGTAACCATTCTTGCTGGTGACTGCATTGAGCGCCTCAAGGGTGTACCAAGTGCAAGCGTCGATCTGGTATTCGCTGACCCTCCATACAACATGCAACTTGGTGGCGAATTGTTGCGGCCGGATCAGTCCAAGGTCGCTGCTGTCGATGATGAATGGGATCAGATCGGTTCGTTCCAGGATTATGATGAATTTACCCGCGGCTGGCTAACTCAGATCAAGCGTGTGCTCAAGCCTACTGGCAGCATCTTTGTCATTGGTAGTTATCACAATATTTTTCGCGTCGGCTATATCTTGCAGGATCTGGGTTTCTGGGTTCTCAATGATGTTATCTGGAGCAAGGCCAATCCGATGCCGAACTTCAAGGGAACGCGGTTAACTAATGCCCATGAGACCATGATCTGGGCGTCGACAGGGAAAAACGCGCGTTTCACTTTCAACTATGAGCACATGAAGGCAGGAAACGACGATACCCAGCTCCGCTCGGTTTGGGAATTTCCGATTTGTGGAGGAGCCGAAAGAATTAAGGGTGAAGATGGTAGTAAGGCTCATTCGACCCAGAAGCCGGAGGCTTTGTTGTCGCGGGTTTTACTGACAGCATCCAAGCCTGGTGATCTCGTTTTGGATCCTTTTTTGGGATCAGGAACGACGGGGGCGGTATCAAAACGTCTTAATCGCAGATTTATCGGCCTGGAGCGTGACCCGACCTATCTTCGTGTTGCCAGGGAACGTATCGCTGCCGTTCAGCCACTATCCAAAGACGTAACCAAGCGGCCGACACCAAAGCGTGAGCAGAAGAGAGTATCGTTCATGCAGGTGATCGAGGCGGGGCTATTGGTGCCAGGTGATATCTTGTTTGATGCCAAGCGGAAGCACAAGGCGATCGTCCGCCCGGATGGCACCGTTGAATTGCAAGGGAAATGCCTGTCGATTCATAAGGCAGGAGCCATGGCGCTGGGCGCAAAATCCTGTAATGGGTGGGATTTCTGGCATGTCGGAATAAACCAGGATTTGGTAAATATAGATACCCTGCGCGATAAAGTGCGTGCCATCATGATGCCAACATAGAGCCTGCGGTGTTTTGGGTTCCTGATTACCTATTCGGGAATCAAAACGCAGAATTGATATACATTAAAACAGTTGAATTCTTGAGTATTGAGACTGAACTTCTGCCGAAGTGCGCTGGATTAATTTTGAATTATCACTGGGTCGGTCGTGGGGATGACTTTTTGAATGTGGTGTCATCGGAAGTTGTCCCTGCGCAGGTGTGTATGCCTCTACAGTGGTGGTAGGGCGGCTGACGTGAGTTTATAGGTGCTACGGAATCGGCAAGCTGCCGGGGCAGGCTACAAGGTTACCACTGGGATCAGAGGATTTTGAAGCACGGAGCCGGAGGTGCAGCGGGCACGACATGGCAGAGTCGTAGGCAAACGAAAGGGCGTGTTGGCTGCTGTGCCCTAGTCAAACCTCTCACCGGCTGGGGCGGTGGTGCCCGCTGAGGAGGTTTTGGTTATTTTGGTTTAGCATGACTTCTCCTGCGTCATGCCGGCGCAGATTTTTTTTGCTTGACCTTGATTGGGTAAGCTTATATGGCTACGCGAACATGACGTTCTGCGTTGTGACGGCCCTCGGACAACTTGCAAGGCGAACGGGGGCCGGGTTTTGGATGGCGCCCAGCTCTCACGAGCCGGGCGCTTTCTGCTTGACGCCATTTTGGCGATGCCACGGAAGCTGGACGATGATTCGCACGATGGAAAGCCCTTGGCGTCATTTTTTCTCTCATCGGTGGCGCGAGCCAAGCCGGAGTCCTCAGCAGCACCGAAGTCCAGAGATGGGTCGTCTCCAGATACAAAACTGCCTGCGACCATTCGATCGCAGGCAGTTTTAAGTCCTTAGTCCTCGAACTGGATGGTGTCACCGGTCAGTGCGGCAGCGTCACCCTCAGTCAACCCGGTCGGATTTGGGTTATCCGCCAAATCGGCGTCAGGGCTGTCCCAGTGAGGAGAGGTTTGAGACAGCGTTCCTCCGTCGCCTTCCGTCAGGGTAATATCCTGCCAGGTGAATGAACCGGCAGTCATGTCTGCACCTCCATCCGCGGGAAGACGGGCTACAAACAGGTCGTAGCCCCCCACACTGGCGCTGTTGGTATATCCGCTGACATAGACGGCACCATCGGCACCGACAGCGATGCTCTGACCATAGTCGTCACTGGTTCCGGCCAGGGTCTTCGTCCAGGCCAGCGAACCATCAGCGTTATATTTGGCCACGAGGAAATCGTAGCCACCCGCGCTATCACTATTGGTATATCCGGTGACATAGACCGCACCATCGGCACCAATAGCGATGCCATATCCCCGATCGGCACCGGTTCCCCCCAGCGTCTTCTTCCAGGCCAGCGAACCATCAGCGTTATACTTGGCCACGAGGAAATCGTTACCTCCCGCCCCGGCGCTGCCGGTATATCCGGTAACATAGACGGCACCATCGGCACCGACAGCGATGCCATGACCATAGTCGGTAGCGGTTCCGCCCAGCGTCTTCTTCCAGGCCAGCGAACCATCAGCGCGGTACTTGGCCACGAGGAAGTCGTAGCCACCCGCGCTGGAGCTGTTGGTATATCCGGTGACATAGAGGGCACCATCGGCGCTAACGGTGATACCAATGCCATAGTCTTCTCCGGTTCTGCCCAGCTGCTTTTTCCAGGCCAGTGCACCCGCGGCGGAATACTTGGCCACCAGGACATAGTAGTTTCCCGCGCTGGAGCTGGCAGTATATCCGGTGACATATACGGCACCATCGGCACCGACAGCGATGCCCCGACCATAGTCGGTGCCGGTTCTGCCCAAGGTCTTCTTCCAGGCCAGTGCACCAGTGGCGGAGTACTTGGCCACGAGGACATCGTAGCCACCCGCGCTGGAGCTGTTGGTCCGTCCGGTGACATAGACGGCACCATCGGCACCGACAGCGATGTCGTAGCCATAGTCGGTACCGGTTCCACCCAATGTTTTCTTCCAGGCTAAAGAACCATCAGCGTCATATTTGGCCAGAAGGACATCGCCGCCCACCCCGGCGCTTCGGGTATATCCGGTGACATATACGGCACCATCGGCACCGACAGCGATGCCACGACCATTGTCCTCACCGTTTCCGCCCAGTGTCGCCACCCAATAGTCCGAGGAGGCGCCATTGATGGTCACCGAGAAGGGCGTTGTCATCGCCGTCATATTGTCGAACTGATCAACGGCGGTAAGTTTGAGCCCAGCGGCGCTGTTGGAGGCGCTGGTGTCCACCTCGAGCTGACCCGTCAGGGCATCGAGATCGATCCATTCCGGAAGATCGTCATCAGAGCCCCACAGCACATTGCCGATAGCGTTGCCGGCCGAGGCCTGGATCTTTAATTCATCTCCCTTGTCGACATTATACGAGCTCTGCGGCACGGACGCCGTCAGCGGCGGCAGGATCTCGAGCTCGAGCTGCGCCGTGGCGACAATATTGTCATCACCGTCCTTGACCACGATAGTCGGTGACCACGACCCTTCCGCCGCTCCAGGCCAGGACACTGTCCCGGAGCCGTAAGTCGAGCCAGTGGGTACCCAGCTGGCACCGGCAAGACCTTCCAGTGACACGGTATGAGAAGCATCAATGCCGCTGATGGTCACCGGCACGGACAGATCGCCATATCGTCGACCCTTGGCACTGCCATCGATCAGCGCCGCTTCGTCAATGCTGATGGAGATGTCAGAATTGCCGCCGGCATCGGGTGGCAGCACCGATCCGCCCGAGAACAGGATCGGAGCCTGCAGGTTCAAACGATACCAGTCATCAGCCGCCTGGGAGGAACTCCCCATCGCCAACATCAGCGCCAGGGATGCCACACCGGTCATGAAACGCATCGATCATTCTCCAGGAAATTGGAATCTTTTGTTTCAGGCAATAAGGATTCCGAGTCGCTTGGAGAAAAGCAATGAATACTGGGAAGAAATAAAGGTGACCTCATCACAACCCTTGATTTCATTGGGCTGAAGCGAATAGCAGGAAGGTCGACACCATGATTTCAAGGGTGAGGTCGCTGGGTATCGAATCGACTTGGCGCGTGGCTGATGATGACCAGAGCGAGCAGGATGTCCTGGTACACGTCCTCTTTAGGCCACTTGCCAAATCGGTTCGCGATGCGCGGCGGCCTCTCCATCTACGACGTCAACCAGATCGAGGTTGCCGACGACTGGTGGAAAAGGGAGGCCGGGCACATGGTCGGCTGCACGTCCGTTTCAACGAAACCCACGGATTTGTGGGACCGATTGGAGCACGTGCGAATGAAGAAATCCAGGATAGCCAGACTGCGTGATGCCGCCGCCGAGCGGCAAGAATGGCGCTGCTATTACTGTGGGATGCAGATGGTCGATGCCACGCAGCAGGGCGGCCACGCTTGCACAGCAGAGCATCTGGTCGCGAGATTGGACGGTGGTCACGATCGAGCGGACAACAATGTTGCTGCCTGCTGGTACTGCAACAGCCATCACCACAGAAGGCAGTCTCCGCCTGCACCAGCAGTTTACAGATTGCTAGTGCAGGCGCACATCACAAAGGCAGGTGGCAAGCCAGTATGGTCGACGAGAATGCCTAGTTGCAGTCCGACGTCATGATCCTGGTCCCTGTGCCTAAGCTTACCGTGGCGACGAACAGACCGTTACCATAGGTCACGGAGCTCCAGAAATTTTGCTCTGGCGCTGTTCGCGGCGTCCAGTTAACCCCATCTGACGAAGTCATGATCCGGTTTGTGCCGGTGCTGGCCACGGCAACGAACTTGCCGTTACCATAGGTCACGGAGTTCCATTGGTTCGCCTCCGACGCTGTCCGTGCTGCCCACGTCACCCCGTCCGTCGAAGTCATGATCCGGTTCGTGCCGGAGCCGGCCACGGCGACGAACTGGCCGTTGCCATAGGTAACGGAGTACCAGTTGTTCTGCTCCGGCGATGGCCGCGGCGTCCAGTTAACCCCGTCCGGTGACGTCATGATCCGGTTCGTGCCATCAGAGGACACGGCGACGAACTGGCCGTTGCCATAGGTAACGGAGTACCAGTTGTTCTGCTCCGGTGCCGCCCGTGCTGTCCAGTTCACCCCATTCGTCGATGTCATGATCCGGTTCGTGCCGCTGTCAGCCATGGCGACGAACATGCCGTTGCCATATGTCACGGAACGCCAGCCGTTCGCCTCCGGCGCCGCCCGTGCTGCCCACGTCACCCCGTCCGTCGAAGTCATGATCCGGTTCGTGCCACTATAGGCCACGGCGACGAACTGACCACCGCCATAGGTCACGGACTGCCAGCCGTTCGCCTCCGGTACCGCCAGTGCCGTCCAGTTCACCCCGTTCGTCGATGTCATGACTCGGTTTTTACCATAGGACACGGCGACGAACTTACCGTTGCCATAGGTCACGGAACGCCAGTCATTCTGCTCTGGTGCAGGCCGCGCTGTCCATGCGCCACATGTGCCATTAACCGCCACCGAGAACGGTTGCGTGCTGGCCTGCTTGAGGTCAGTCTGGTCGACGGCGGTGAGGACGAGATCGCTCGCTGATCTAACAACAGAAGTATCGACCGTGACCTTGCCGTCCGCCGTGTTCAGATCCAGCCATGCGGGCAGGTTCCCGCCCCATTGCACCGCACCATCTGCAATCAGGTTGGCGACGCTGGGCGTAATGACCAGCGGCTCGCCAACCTCCACCCCGTAGCTGGTCTGCGGCACCGACGCCGTCAACGGCGCGTACACGATGATTTCGAGATCCGACGATGCAATAAGCGCGCCATCGGCATCCCGAACCTCGACGGTCGGGTGGTAGGTGCCCTGGGTTGCCGAAGGCCAATAAATGCTGCCGACGCCATAGGTCTCGGCATCGGCAGTCCAGGTCGCGCCGGAGGGGAGGTCGGCAACCGTCACGGAATAGGTCGCGTCGACGCCGGAGACGGAAACCGGAATGTTCATGGTGCCGTAGACACGTCCGTTCACTTCGGCATCGATGTGGATGTCTATGTTGCTGTTCACTCCGCCATCAGGAGGGGTGCCGGTTTCACCGCCAGCGCCATCACTACTGCCACCGCTGAACAAGATGACGGGAGACATGTCCCAGCGGAACCATCCATCGGCATGGGCCGAGGAGGCCGTGACTAGGGAAAGGGTCAAAATCGAAGCAGGGAGAAGGCGGCGCATAGGCAACTCCAGGCCAGAAATACTTGTGTCACACACAAAGACTTCCGGAGGCGATTGAGAAACGCAATGGCTCGCAACACAAAAACATGCTGGGGTCGCGGCAGGCCATGATTCCATTGACCTGCGGCCGTGACCGAGGGCACCCGGTTTTGGGGGAGGTGGACCGCTGTGGCACCAAAAAACGAATCGAAATGGCGGGTTACCGAGGTCGATTCGTCGGGGCATGGCACCATCGAGGTGCTGGCGGATTTCACCGTATTGCCGAAGACCTGCCTGAAATGCGGCTCCAGTCGCCAGCCTCGCCGATATGGCGCAATGAACACCAGCTTTCGCGATGTGCCCTTCCTGGGAAAGTCCGTCGTGATCACGGTGAATGCCCAGCGCTTCCGCTGCGCCGATTGCGGGCAGGCATTCTTCCAGGATCTGGCGGACATGGACGGCAAGCGCCGAATGACCGCCCGCTGCGCTGCCTATATCATCGACCAGGTCATGGCCCGGTCAGCGATGAGGGAAGTGGCCAATATCATCGGCATCAATGAGAAGGGCATCCGCAACGTCTTCGAGGATCGCGGGCTGATCTTCAGCGTCGGCAATCCGCCATCGGACGATCGTTTCGTATACGAGTGCTGCCTTGGGATACACCCAAAGTCGGAGCTGAAGCGGACGCCGAGCAAGCATTTCGGCAAATGGCGCAGCGGCGAACTACGGCCAGACGTCAATGTGTGCCGAACCTGCTGTGACTTCGGCGGCGATCCCTGGCGCGCCGGGATGGTACGACGGCTATAGCCGTTCCTAAAGAACTCTGAATCTCCATCACGATCCAGATTTTCAGGAAGTGAACTCAGGACTCGCCATGGTGCGATAAAGGGTGCAAGAATTGTTCATCGATTCTTTTTCGGCAGATCTCATGACGGATATCGCGCAACTTCAGGCAGCCTCCATTCGGCGGGTTGTTGGCCCCACGATTATTCTTGGTAGCGGCAATTATTTCGATTTCGAAGATCCATTCTCGACGCCGCTAACGATCGAGGATGTGGCCTATGGATTAGGATACACCTGTCGTTTTGCGGGGCAGACCTACAGCAAAAGATTGGCGCGTCGTATATTTTACGCGGTGGCACAACATTGCGTTCTCATCAGCTACCAGGTGCCGGCTCATTTGGCTTATGATGCCTTGATGCATGAGCTGGGGGAAGCAACATGCGGAGATATGACGGGGCCGTTAAAATCGATCGTGCCGGCGTATAAAGTCATCGAAAAGATGTGCGCTAGAGCGGCTGAGTTGCAATTTGGTGTTACGATGCGGGAGCCGGACGTGATCAAACTGCATGACCTGCGCATGTTGGCCACGGAACGGCGTGACGTTACCAATTGGCGCGCTGAAGATGACTGGGAAAATATTGGGGGTGCCAAGCCCTATGACATGATTATCGAACCAATGCCCCCGGACGAAGCCGCTGAGGCATTCCTTCAACGCTATTACGAGTTGCGGCACGAGCCATGAACAGACTTTGCTATCCAGGACTGAAACAGAACTGACATATGCGTATTTTATCTATCATTCTTGGATATCTTTTTGCTGGGGTGACCTTACCGGTTCTACCAATAATCATGATCATGCAGGGGAGATTGGGAGGACATAATGATGCGGGCGCAGGCCTATTGGCTATGCTTGTCGCCACTGGATCTTTGTTCGTAGTCACAACTTGTTTTGTTGTTCACATGATTGTGCTTGCTCTGCAGTTTAAGCAAGGTGACGATAGTGTACGCAAAGACGTTGTTGTCCCAATGCCATCTGCACGCTACGTCTTTTGGGCATTTGCCCTCCCAATCGGATGGTCTTGTCTGGCAATCCTTCTGTCTGGAGGGGGAATCCCAAACGAGGGTAAAACCATGTTCCAAACCGAAGTTTTCGCCCTCTGCATGCTACTGCCGTTAGCAGCTTTCTTCATGCATTTAATTGTGCACCTTGGTTTTGCCTGGATAAAGGCACCGATAACGATCAATAACGACAAGTAGATCGTTGAATCTTTGGCTCAGAATGAGCTTAAACATAAACTTTCAAACCTCAATAGAGGATGGCCGCACATTAAAAGCCAGGCCTGCTAGAAGCCGAGGGCTTGACAGCATTTCGCCGATGAGAGCGTAACTCATCGGAGTCCAGGAAATCGCCTAGATAATCCATGTCGGCATCAGAAACACCACAATCAGAGAAGACGGTACGCCAACAGCTTACCCAACCCGCGATCACGTCCCATTCGTGACGGGCTTCGTCCTGATCCATCCCGAACAGTCGGGCAGCGGCGACGGCATGTTCGATATCGAAACGGTTGAAATAGTTCGGGCTCGGAGAGATTTGGATGGCTTGGATACCAAGACCGTTCATTTGAGTTGGGATATCGTAAGCCGGTGCTAGCTCCCAATGCCCGGCATCATCCCGCAAAAAGGCATGATTCTTGGTATGATCGTCGGTATTATCGATCATGATATTGAATGCCATTCTACGGAATAACTCGCGTTGCATCTCGGCAATCGCATCGGATGCCGCATAGCGACGGATGAGACTTGCTATGGTGGCATAGCTGTCGTCACCCTCATTGATCAATAAGGTTCGAGCGGAGACCGCATGGCGTCTAAGTGAGCCAGATCGATCGAATCGGCGAACCATAAGGATGTGATCGATATCACCTCTCAAGACAATGGATTCGGAAACGTTCAATCCTGCCCGCCGCGCCAGTTCCATGGAGGCGTGTTCGATCAGAGGCTGGTCAACGTTGTTGCCTTTGGGGAATTTGGCGATCCACTCCACCCCATCATGTTCTACAAGCATTTTGGGGTGGGCTCCGCCCATACTGTTGGCGTTTGCGATCAGCTGACGTTCCCGTTCACTCAACGGTTCCTTTCCAAGGACTCGAGTGATGACGGCTTGAGCCTCCCCCAGGGAATCGGGAAGCAGGAATCGTGGATGTCGGATATTGTCTGAACAATATCCGTTACGAATACCCAATTTAGAATCTGAACAGGGGCTGGTTGCGTGCACAACATCGGACGATAATTCAGGATCAAGGAGAATGAACATGATCTTGCACCTTATGCCTGCCGGCGTTCCAACCAGTTGGTCCGTAGTAGCTCTTTATCGCAAGGCATATGGTGTAGCCCTGTTTGCTGCGCGGGGCTGGAAGGAGCAGAGTGATATCGCTCAGGCAATTATTGAGATTGAGGACGGAGTTATCCGGAGATCGGAGCTTTTGTGGAAACACGAATATGGGCGTATCCAGTCCACAGATAGAGAGGAAATCATTCTGCAGACAGGGTCGGAATATCATCTGGACAAGGATATCGAAAAGCTTGTGGCCAGGCATATGGCTGAACAGTTACGCGAGGTGGGTTACCTGATCCCGCGGGAAGAGTGGGAGCAGCGTTTTCCCGCATCGGCCTTGATAAGCAAGCGGTGGGCAGAGTGGCATGAAGCCTGTGATGCCGTTGGAGCAAAGAATCTGGCCTGGAAACCACGATGGTCCATGATGATGCCAACACCGGAAGACTGGCAACCATCATTTATTCTGACCGAGGACAGACTTGGGGTTAAGCCGGCTGATGCGACTGCGGTGGATCCGACTGGCGGGTATCGCTGGGATGACGTCAGAACCGCGGAGAACGCGATGCGACATATGAATTCAGAATGGAGTTTCGAGGAGACACTGATCCTGCTCCAGGAGGAACCGGTGGAACAGGATCAGCCGGCGATGAGGCTTTAAGCGAGCGAGCTGTCATTTTGGCTCGCGGTTAAGGGGATGGGGCGCTCGAGTCAGGCGGTGGCAGGCGTCCTTCTGCGGCTGCCTTCCGAATAAGATCGGTCATGAGAGCTGCCCCTGTTTCATTGAACGAAATGTAGATATGACGGCCGGCTGGGCTGTTGTGGGCATCATAATCTTCAAAAATACCGAGCTCGTTCAGATTGCCTGCAACCCGGAGTTTTCCAGGATTCGATGGCATGGCGTCATCGAAATCCATTTGGCGAATGCTCTGGGTCATTTCGGCGTCGGTAAGTTCCAGGAAATCACCGCGGTCAAAGAGGATGTCTTCGAAATAGCTCTCGAGGAATGCCTTCTGGTGGGGGGTGAGAGAGATGCTGGAAGGAGACTTGAAGTCGCTCTGCGTCATATTACGGCTCCTGAAATGATGTTCGCTGGGATCTGATGCGGATGCTAACTCCAGGCATTGAAAGGAGCAAATCGATTTTTGCTGTCTGGGTGTATTGATTGGGATTCCGAGGCGGGTCTGGTTCAGACAAAATTTGCCGGGAAACCAATGATTGACAAGGATTATCAATACTTCGTATTCATCTTGGTAGAGAGGTTACCCATGTCGACTACGAACATTGATCCGACCGATGTATCCACGGCATTTGTATCAGGCGGCGTTGCCGTTGGCGAGATGTCTCTGGATGTGCTCCAGTCGATGCCATGCAACCGGGCGGCTGACGCAATTAAGCTAGACGCCTTACGCCGTCACATCCATCTCGGTGTGATGCAGGCGGAGAAGGGGGAGTACTCAGATAGAACAGTCATGCAGATTGCGGCAAGTGTTCTTGATGAGGAAGTCGAATGAAGCGGCGGCTCACGGAAAATACTGCGTAGCATAACTCCACCCATACCACGTGAAGCTCTGGGGATTTACGCTGTCCCTCCATCCACGGGAGAGATCGCCGCTCGCAAGGAGACATGAAACTCCAGAAGGACGGCGCAGCAACCCGCGCCGTCCTTCTGGGATCGCGGTGGGATGTCCCCGTCAACGATCCGAAACCCGGTCAGAGGATTGGTCAGGCAATTCAGGGAACCAGGATAAAATCCTCATCCCTTGAATTTGAAAATTTGCTCAGAGAACGTTATATGCCATATCCCGCACCAGTATGTTTCTCAGTGGCTCCGAGCATATCCCAGTCACGCTGATCCTTAGGCCAGGATTCAATCAAGGTTTCAACGGAAACATCGCTGGCGGGTGCATTGGTGTTTTTGATGCCTTCGATCCGATGCCAGACATGATCGTCGTCATCGTCCCATGCGGAACCATGGATAAAATCTCCCTGAAGATCACGCAATCCTACCTGGGAAGGGATAAAAAATTCTCCCTGATCGAGGCTGGAGAGCATATTGCGGATCTGCTCTTCTGTGAGCCGTCCAGACAGGACGACCTCTGAATGGACTTTGTAGTTGGAGCCATCGGCGTATCCATATTCGAACAAAGTGTTGTCGCCGGCGGCATCAAGATCGAAATCGATCTCGGGAAAATCGTCATGGATGCTCATCTATGCTCTCCTGTAGGTTGTTGTCAGAGGTTGCCAATTGGGGTGGAAACCTACAAGACGCAAATATCGGGGAGATTCGTAGATGGCGTCGGATATTTCCCAAGTAATACCCGTTATGATACTGTAAGCCCACAGATACCCAATATTGGTGTTAGCGCCCTATTGAGAGACGATTGCCTTGAAATCCTGGCACCAATTCTCGATTTCATCAGCAGGCATGGGACGGGCAAAGGCGTATCCCTGCAAATAATCGCAGCCGAGGCGGCGCAAGATATGAGCGTGCTCCATGGTTTCGACACCTTCGGCAACAACCTTGATTCCAAGGGTTTTGCCGATGCCGATGATGGATTTCACGATTTTGCGCTTATCCGCGCTGTCGATGATAGGCGCTACCAGCTGGCGATCAATTTTGAAACGGCTGGGGTGCAGACGGAACAAACTCAGGAACGATGTATGGCCAGTGCCAAAGTCATCGATATCGATACCAATTCCCATTTCCCGGATGCCGTTCAGATTGGCAGAGAAGGCGTCATCGCTCTCATCGAGGAAGATTGATTCCAGCAACTCGAAGTGCAGTGTGCCAGGAGTGATCGGCAGAGTTTTCAGACTGGAAATCAAATCATCGTCCTGAAGCCGTCGGAACGAGATATTGACCGAGGCGCGTGGAATATCGATTCCGTGAGCGTGCCAGGTATTCAGGTCGGCAACGGTCTTTTCAAGAATGATGGCATCGATATCGCCAATAGCGTTCAGACCTTCTGCCGCTTTGATGAAGGCAACAGGGCTAATCATGCCATGCTTCGGGTGGTTCCAACGAGCCAGAGCCTCAACACCGGAAACTTTTAGGGTTTTGGCATCAACCAGGGGCTGATAGTAAGGGACGAATTGCTTCAGGGAAATTGATTCAAGAATTTCACCGGCAACACGCTTGGCCTGCTCTTGTTCTGTACGCAGATCCTCAGTGAATATGACAAAGCGCCCTCGACCAGTTTGTTTGGCTCGATAAAGCGCGGTGTCGGCGTCGCTGAGCAAGCGATCGACATCGCTGGCGTCAGCATAGGAAATCCCGATGCTCGCTCCGATATCAATGCGAACACCATTGTGGAAAAATGGCTGTTTTAGCGTCTCCCTGATCTTGTCAGCCAGTTCTTGCAGGGTTTTCGTATTGGTTGAGTGAGGGTTGATGATCATGAATTCATCCCCGCCGATACGGGCAATGAATTGATCGCTGGGAACAACAGATCGTAGAACCTGGCCGACATGACGCAGAACGGCATCACCAGCAAGGTGTCCGTGACTGTCATTGATTTCCTTGAAGCGATCGAGATCGACATGCAGCGCGGAAATGGAGCCTGTGCCCTCCTTGAGTTTTTCCTCGAGATGCCTGCGGTTTGATAATTCCGTCAGCGGATCCAGCATGGCCAGGCGTTCGATGCGTTGTTTGGCTGCTTCAAGTTCAGAATAGCGGGCTTCCGCCAGGGAGTTGGCCGCAACCAGGTTTTCCTGGGTTTTAATGTCTTCGGTGATATCCCAATTGGTGCCGATCAGCATGGGAGTGCCATCTTCGTCTTCGGAATAGGCGGAATGGGATTTGAGAGTACGAATGGCTCCATCCGGTCGTATGATCCGGAAGGTAGAGGTGAAGGACGAATGCGTTTTGGCGGCATGCCGGTTGGCAATCAGAATACCAGCGGCGTCATCAGGATGCAGGACTGCTTCAAACTCCTTTTGAGTCAGCGTAGTTTTGTCGGGAGGAACCCCAAAAATTTCACGCAGGCGGCTATCGTAAGAAACTGCGCCGGTTTCGAGATTAACCTCGAACACGCCGATCCCTGAAATGGACAACGCCATTTCCAGGCGATGCGATAAAGCCTCACGCTGGGACTCCACTTTCTTCAGTTCCGTGATGTCGGTGTCCGTGCCAACGATATGGGTGGGGTTGCCGGCATCATCATATTCGACGGGTGATCCGCGGCTCTGTATCCAGAGGTAATGGCCGTCTTTATGACGTTCACGATATTCGAAAATGCGGCGGCGCATGGCAGGTGGAGAGTCAAGGCGTGCACGAACCATGTCGCGGTCGAGTGGGTGAACACGTTCAAGCCATGCTTCACGCGAGCTATCGATGACTTCATCAGGAGCGAACCCGCGTAATTTGCGCCATGTAGGGGAATAGTGAACGGTGTCGGTCTTGAGATCCGCTTCCCACACACCTTGGCCAGCACTTTCCAGGGCGTGCGACCAGCGTCTTTCGCTGTTTTCGATAGCCTGTTCCTCACGCTTGCGGTGATCGATATCAGTGGCCTGTAGCCAGAAGCATTGAGCATGACCACTCGTATCGCGAACCAGGGAAATAGCGATAGATGCCCAGAAGTAAGAGCCATCCGAAGAAATGAGGCGCTGTTCGCTGCGGCACGACGTGCGGCGTCCGTCCATTAGTCCGTCTGTCAACCAATAGGCTTCACTCAGATCGTCGGGATGCAACAAGGCATCCAGTGCCAGCCCGATACAGGAAGATTGAGGACGGCGCAGCATCTGTGCAGCGAGCTTATTGAGGGCAAGCATGAAGCCGCTGGTGTCCAGCAGGAAACTGGGAACGGGAGCTTGCTCGATCATACGGGCAAGCTCATCCGTGATTGGTTGTTGTGGCTGGGAAATGGAGGCGAGAGAGCGAGCAAGATTCATTGGCGGCAACTGACGCCATGGACGCATCGAAGTATTCATTGAGGCGACCATGGTTTCTCCTTTGGAAAGGAGATTGCCATAAGGATGTTAAGGAAAAATGAATCAGCGGAAACTGGAATGGTAGATGGAGCCAGGCAGAAGAGGAACCCAGGCCGAAACAGAAATTTCTGGTTGGCCTGGGTTCTCTGGTAAGGATGAGCTCTATTGGAAAACAGGCGTGGGGGAGTAAGAAGGCGTCGTCGTGCCATTGGATAGCTGACCAGAAGAATTGCCTCCCCAGCATTGAAGGACGCCGTTTTCCATGATGGCGCAAATATTCAAATTTGCGTTGGCATTCACGGCAAGAACATTGGAAAGGATTTCCATTGGGGGCACGGGGTTCTCTGTGTTCCCTCTTCCTGTTTGTCCTGAATTATTTCGTCCCCAGCAGGAAAGAACACCTGCACGAAGCATGCAATTGGTGTTTCCGCCAACGGCCATATCGTCGACACCAGATGAACCACCAGGAACTGTAGTCCAGGATTCTACCGGATCGGTTGTGTTGACTCCGTTGGATTGACTATAGTTATTACCACCCACGCAACGCATTGCGTTGCTTGTGGTGATAACGCAGGTGTGAAAATCTCCCACTAATACTTTTTTGACCCCAGAGGAAAAAACAGGGATAGGAACAGGAGAGGATGTTATTCCAGCAACACCGAGCTGGCTACGGGAATTACTCCCCCAACAGGAGAGGCCGCCTGATTCCAGAAGAGCGCAGGCGTGAAATTCACCTACTGAAAGAGAAATAACTCCAGAATTAAGGCCATTAGGTGTAACAGGTGCAAGGCTTTCCGTTGTTGAATTATTACCCAACCGGCCAGAGGGGCCGTTGTCCCCCCAACAGCGTACGCCACCGGAATTAAGCAAAGCACATCCTGTGTAGGTGGAAACGGATAGTTGTTTTATCCCGGATATAGGTAAGAGCTGGGGAGTGTAATGGTTTATTTTCGTCCCCAACCCAAGTCTTCCGTTGGAATTGTTCCCCCAGCAATAGGCCTGGTCAGTAGTGGTGACGGCACAAGAATGCCAAGCGCTTACAGCGATGTCCCGAACGGTGCCTGGAATATCAATATGCACAGGACTGCTTCGATTGGTTGTTGTCCCATCTCCGATCGTGCCGTTGGAATTACCCCCCAACAGTAAAGCTCCCCATCAACAGAAATGGCGCACATATGTCCATTTCCGACTGCAACCTTCGTGGCGCGGAATTCCGAGCCGTCTACAAGGATAGTATAGATAGCGTCGGCAGGAACAACCTCATCGGCGTCCACGACCACCTCAAAGGAGTATTCGCCCGAGAGCAATGGCGTGCCAGCCAGCACGCCATTGGATGATTCCATTGTCAAACCAGGAGGCACCGCATTCAGACCTTCGGCTCGAGTAGACCATTGGAGGTTGGTGAGGCCTGAGCTGGCTGTAGTCAGTGTGGAAAAATCAAATTCCCAAGGTTGCCCGACAGTGCCATTGGGTAAGGCTTCGGGACGCAGGGAAAGGAAAGGGTGATCCTGTTCGCTATTGTCAGGGGTATCAGGATCAGTGAACAAAATAGGGGCAGAGAGATCCATTCGGAACTGCTGGGTCTGCCCCATTGCAGGAGAGGAAATCACCAGGGCGATAGCAAGGGCAGCAAGACGGGACAAGGCAAGCTCCACAAATTCCAGTATTACCGGCAGGATAGGGAAATCATTGAATCATATCAATCCTGGACACGAAGATAGTTGTCATGGAGACAGCACCAATCAGGGCGAAATCACAGGAGAGGATCTGAGTTGGGCGCGAAGAGACTGGTATGCCGCCCGGTGTGTAGCTTCGCCGGCGCTGGTGTAGGCGGGTGTGTCGAGATCCCAGGTTGGTAGCCAGCCGGAACGCAGGAAGCGCTCCATGACCAATGTCTTGCCGATTCCTTTTCCTTGATGGTCGTCCGAGACCACCAGGTCAGCGCCAACATAAAGACCCACCACCCGGCCATCAGCGACGGCAGCTACCCCAGAGGCGGGATCAGGAACGGTAGCGATAAAAAAGCCATCGTAATCAGTGCGGTCAATGGGGAACTCCACGACCTGGCGACACAGGAGAATTCTGCTATGAGGTTCTCCGTAGGTGTCGTAAACCCAGTCAGCCATTACCGAGGTCAGGGTTTTAGCGAAGATATCGTCGATGTCGAGATCGTCCTCGTTACCATTGGGCCCTACAAGGAATTCCTCCTCGGACATGTTCTCGAGCGCTTTCCTGATCTCGTCGTCCATGAGGTATGCTCCTGATATTACCGGCACAGGATATGCAAAGAGAGCGAAAGTAAGAAGAGGGGAACAGGGCCGACGCGCGTATACAGCTGACACGAAGGGTCGCCTGCGCGGGAAACGAACACCGTGGCCGGTGCCGGGTCTACTGGACACGGGCTACCGCATCCACGAATCGCCAAATAGTCTGGGGCCAGCGACGATTCAAGAGAAAACATCATAGATTACGATGTGTGATTCAAGTATGGTTAACGCACTGTCAATTTTAGTTCTGCCGGTGCGCCCTATATGACCGTTACGCCAGCACAGATCCGGGGCGCTCGCGCCATGTTAAGAATGGTGCAGCACGAACTCGCCGAAAAAGCGGGTCTGAGCCAACGATCATTAGCGATGATCGAGATCGGCGCTGCCAGGGCCCGTGAGGGAACCCTCGAGCGCCTGCGGGTCGTATTGGAGAAAGAGGGCATTGTTTTTTTCGACAGCGACGAGGGCAGGGGGGTTATGCTGAAGGGCGATGGCGCTGACGCATGAGGAGTGCGCGGTGTCAGCGCTGTCCCTTAGGCAATAACGATGTGCTTCCGCATACCGGCGTGAGTAAAATCTAAAGACAAAACTGCCCGCAACCATTCGATCGCGGGCAGTTTTGAGTTCTCAGTCCTGGAATTGGACGGTGTTGCCGGTCAGTGCGGCAGCGTTTCCTTCGGTCAAACCCGACGGGTTTGGATTGTTCGTAAGGTTGGCGTCTGGGCTGGCCCAGCTTGGTGATCTTTCAGAGAGTGTACCTCCGTCGCCTTCCGTCAGGGTAACATCCTGCCAGGTAAGCAGACCGGCAGTCATGTCGGCACCACCGTTTCCAGGAAGACGCGTCAGCAACAGATCGACACCCCCCGCGCTGGCGCTGTTGGTATATCCGGTGACATAGACAGCACCATCGGCACCGACAGCGATGTCATGACCATAATCGTAACCGGTTCCGCCCAATGTCTTCTTCCAGGTCAGCGCGCCAGTGGCGGAGTATTTAGCCACAAGGAGATCGTTGCCTCCCGCGCTGTCACTATTGGTATACCCGGTGACATAGACAGCACCATCGGTACCTATGGCGATGCTCTGACCATAGTCGTCACCGGTTTCACCCAGTGTCTTCGTCCAGTCCAGCGAGCCATCAGCGTTATATTTAGCCAGAAGAACATCGTAACCACCCGCAGTGGCGCTATTGGTTCGTCCAGCGACATAGACGGCACCATCGGCACCGACAGCGATGCCGCGACCCAGATCGGCACCGGTTTCACCCAGCGTCTTCGTCCAGTCCAGCACACCAGTGGCGGAGTACTTGGCCACGAGGAAGTCGTAGCCCCCCGCCCCGACGCTGTTGGTATATCCGGTGACATAGATAGCACCATCGGCACCGACAGCGATGCTCTCACTATTGTCAATACTGGTCCCACCCAGCGTCTTCTTCCAGTCCAGCGAACCATCAGCGTTATATTTGGCCACGAGGACATCCTCGACCCCTGCACCGACGCTGTTGGTCTGTCCAGTGACATAGAGAGCACCATCGGCACCGACAGCGATGCCCTGACCATGGTCGTAACTGGTTCCACCCAGCGTCTTCGTCCAGTCCAGCACACCAGTAGAGGAATATTTGGCGACGAGGACCTCGCTAACCGCCCCGGCGCTTCCGATATGTCCGATAACATAGAGGGCACCATCGGCGCCGACAGCGATGCCCCAACCATAGTCGTAACTGGTTCCACCCAATGTCTTCTTCCAGGCCAGCGTGCCGTCAGCGTTATATTTGGCTATGAGGAGGTCGTCGCCCCCTGCGCCACCGGCGCTATTGGTATATCCGATAACATAGAGGGCACCATCGGCACCGATAGCGATGCCATAGCCATAGTCGTGGCCGTTTCCGCCTAGCGTCGTTACCCAATAATCCGTCATCGTGCCATTGACGGTCACGGAGAAGGGCGTCGTCGACGCTGACAGATGGTCGAACTGGTCAACGGCGGTGAGCTTGAGCCCAGCGGCGCTGTTGGAGGTACTGGTGTCCACCTCGAGCTGACCCGTCAGGGCATCTAGGTCGATCCATTCCGGAAGATCGTCATCAGAGCCCCAGAGCACATCGCCGATGGCATTGCCGGCCGAAGGCTGGATCTTTAATTCATCTCCCTTATCAACCGTATAGCTGTTCTGTGGCACGGACGCCGTCAGCGGCGGCAGGATCTCGAGCTCGAGCTGCGCCGTGGCGACAACATTGTCATCACCATCCTTGACCACGATAGTCGGTGACCACGTCCCTTCCGCCGCTCCAGGCCAGGACACTGTCCCTGAGCCATAGGCGGAACCCGTTGGCACCCAGCTGGCGCCGGCAAGACCTTCCAATGACACGGTGTGAGACGCGTCGGTACCGCTGATGGTCACCGGCACGGACAGATCACCATATTGCCGGCCCTTGGCGCTGCCGTCGATCAGCGCCGTTTCGTCAATGCTGATGGAGATGTCAGAATTGCCACCGGCATCGGGTGGTAGCACTTCTCCGCCCGAGAACAGGATCGGCGCCTGCAGGTTCAAACGATACCAGTCATCGGCGTGCGCGGATACGGTCAAAGCCAACATCAACGCCAGTGTGGACAGTCCATCCAAGAGACGCATTACTAATTCTCCAAAAATCGGAATCCTTTGTTTTAGATAATAAAGATTCCGAGTCGTTTGGAGAAAAGCAATGGATCCTGGAAATAAATAAAAGCACCCTCATCACGATCCTTGATTTCATTGGGTTGAAGCGAATAGTGAAAAGGTCGATACCATGATTTCAAGGGTGAAGTCGCTGGATGCCGAATCGACTTGGTGCCTGACCGATAGTGACCAGAGTGGCAGGATGTCCTGGTATACGTCCTCTTTAGATCCTTGCAAAGCACATGCCCGAAATGCGGTTCCAGTCATCGACCTCGAAGATATGATAGATCGGAGGCGAGCTACAGAGACAATGCATTCCTGGGTCGCCGGGTTATGTTCACCGTCGACCGTGTGCTGGGGGTGTTCCAAGTTTATCGCGGATACCTGAAGGAGGGGAATGGCCCGACGGTTCAGGCCATCGGCAAGATAGGGAGAAGAACGTCGTCACTATTTAAGGTAAAAAGCAAGGGATCGGATCTGGAAATGAAAACAACGATATGGTCGATCCTTTTACTATCAGAAACCTGGAGCTCATTTTGCTTCCTGTATTGCTGTAGAATCGGCGATAATTGGGAAAACGAAAGGATAGAAGATGGTTTCAAGGATCGGAGCGAGGGAAGCGGCATCCAGGTTGACCGCGGCCGGTTATGGGGTGACGCAAATGGAGAAAGGGACGCTATTCGTTTGTCGAGGGCGCAGCAGTTATGGCTTGACCTGGCGGCACACTCTGGAAGGCGATGGATACGCCAGTGAGGCGATTGATGCGCTTGTGGCCATGGCCGCAAAGGAATCGATGGCACCCTGATGGTCAGGATTGCCGATCACCACCGATGGAAAGACAAGGATTTCGTCCCGTCCTGCGAATGGCCAGAACAATGCTATGTCCAGTGGGGGAGTAGCGGTGTCGTTATCAGTCGGGATGGCAATCATTACAGAACAGCTTTTTTCGAGGCCTTTCCTGGTGATAATGCAGGCGGGTTTATTCGCGGCGAGGGGACGACTTTAGCCGACGCCGAGGCCGATGCTTTCGGGAAATACCAGAAAGAGGTGTCTTGCTCGCACCGTTGGGGGCGTGGAAAGTACACGAATGGTGGCGCGTTGTGTCATGCTTGCGGTGCCTTTCAGACGCGGTTTAAGCCCGTAGTCATCCTGGGGGAGTGGCGTCGTCCTTTAAACAGGTGGGAGCGCATGCTGTTGCGTGATGTGGAAGAAGATAACGAGCCGGCAGAGCAGGAAACGCCATATATGCGACGATTGCGGATACGAATGAGGCTTTATGGGGTTGAACCATCGCATCAGGGTGAGGTCATCTAGGCATAATCTGGCATGTGGCGGGTAAATGTGGACGAACTGGCCTCGGAAAGCGCATATTAAGGATGTTCGGAAACTGTGAGCCCTTAAGGTGCTTGCGCGACAGAAACGGATTGTAGTCGTCGTTCTTGGCTGGCATTTGGGTCTTCGTAACGGATATTGTCCAGACAACATCCGTTACGAAGACCCTGGCATTTTAAGATCGTCAAGGAGACGGCCTGATGGATAAGATTATCGATTCTGATATGGACGAGGCAGGACTGGACGCAGCACTGGCGGTTTTGAAGCGTTGCGTGATTGGTAATGATGTCAATCTGCGTCGCCTGGCACGCAAGGTTGTTAAGGCATATGATGCTGCAGGCGATACTCGGGATGATAGCAATAGTCTTCGAGATGATGCTCTGGCTTTGATGAAGCGTCTTCCGGAAGCTGATGCAGTCATTTTGCAGGCTTTGCTTGATTTCATGAATACCGCCGCAGTGAGGAGCCAGCGGATGGAATTGCGCTTGCAGGAGAATCGGGATCTACGGGCAGCTATCGAGCACCTGGCAACATGCAATCTTACCAACCCGCACGATTTCAGGCAGTTTGCCCGTAATGTGCAACGGGATCTTGGCATCGAGAACTGATCATGCGTGGACGACATAAGCATAAGCCGTTTCTTTCATACTCGCGCAGCAAGCGCGCCGACGCCGTCATTGCCCTAAAAGGCAGGATGCGCAGGAACGCCGGCGAATATGGCGGTCGTTTCGATAGCGATGTCTTTATGGCCAGCGATGAGGATTCGAGACCTCGTCATTTTTTGGATTTCTGTTTTCCAAGTGCCACGGATCGTTTTGTATTGCGGCAATGTCAAGCAGGGCAAGGACAAGCTGACACTCAAGGATCGCACCTATCGGTGCGATGCCTGTGGACGCGTCATGGATCGAGACCTCAACGCGGCGATGAACCTGCGCCGTGAAGGACTATATGTCCTGGGCATGATCCATGACCATGAACTCAACGAAGAACGGAGCAGGGGTACTGCTTCCGGATCGGCTTCGGTCGACAAAATGCCTGTGGAGACTCCTCCGCCGGGTCGGGTGCCATCCAGGCATCCCGACAGGTGCGGGTCAATGAAGCAGGAATCGTGGATGTCGGATATTGTCTGAACAATATCCGTTACGAATACCCCCCTGAATGCGGTTCCGATCCCCCGTATGTGCGACATGTATCTCAAAGATATCGCCGATTGTATCCAGCTCGTATTGGGTGGCATATGGCACCAGATCTCTGGCAATAATACGAACCAGGCTTTGATCCAGCATGAGCTCCAGGGTTCGCGCCTGGACGTGCAACATTGGATCTACGTCGGCAAAACGCATGATCTGTTGACGCACAGCGGCGCGCATCTCTTCAGCGAGCATGACAGGGCTCCGATCTCATCAGTCAGATCATGATTTCAAATGGTGTTGGATTTCAATCCTACTCCTGGCAATATATGGGCGTGCTGAAAATCAGGTTGCTGAGTTAAAGCAAGGGATGGCGATATCGGCCGACGATTCCAAGACTGAAAGGCTCCAATCATTTTCGACAACGAAAATTTTTCGTTCCATAGCCCGTTGGATCGCGAGCTGGCACTCACCGCGGGTTCTATTTTCGGTTAACAAAGCATCGCAGAGTTTTCGGGCGCTGGTGCGGCCACCCAAGTGATGTAATGCCGCCAGAATCTCGCCGTCCTCTATGAATTTTGTTTGTATGATTACCTCCTATTCAACCGCTGCCTATATCAACGCGCTGCAAGGTTTCGTCCACGCTTCTTGTCGACAGTACAATTTTTACCTTGTTCAAATCCTATTACACTTTTAATCATCACACATTGTTACATCTGTTGTCTATGTGGTGATTGGGTCGTGCCGATTCTGGAGAATGCAGTATGGTCTCTGGAAAGGAATCTTTGGTGAGCGTCAAAAGAGAGGTAAATCATGCATTTCGTGTTGCGTGACGTGAATGGTGAACACCTGGATATAAAATTGGAATTTGGCTTGGAACCAGATGATGTCGCGCGATTTTGTCAGGCTCACGCGGTCTCTTTTTATGCAATGGGGACGCCGCCCGGGGTGGCCGATCCCAATCGGTTGGGATGGAAGGATCTTTCCCGTTTCCGAGTAGGAACACAGGAAGCAATGATGGGCGGGAGTTCTCGAGGAATAACGATTCCGCTGGAAAAAGTTGCAGCATGGAAACGCGATATGCAGGCGCTCTCTGATGATGAAGAGGCGTTGCTGGAAGATATCCTGGATGCTGCCAGGGTGATCGGGAAAAGGCATCCAGCCATCGAAGTCTCCTTGATCGAGCGTTCTCTGCGTTTAGTTTGCGCAGCAGCAGATACCTGGCAATTAGGAGAGATGGCGCGCCAACCTTCCTGGAGTGCAGCTCTTGCATTTCTTCCTGCCGGCACCTCCTTTGCCGATGACCTGGAGGACGTGATCGCAGGAGCCAGGATCCGAGAATTCGATTATGAAACAGCCATGACCCTTTCCAATGTGTTGCGGGATTGCCTGCGCATAGTACCTCCAGCCACCCGGATGCTGTGGCTCGAAAGCTCTTTCCCGCGGCATATCCTGGAACTTGGGGAAGCGACGGAAAATCGGATAACCGTGTAAATAAGAGTTTTCGTTGCGTCTTAACTTTTCATTAGATCCTTGCCTCTACAAAGGTCGATGCCTCATGGAAACAATTCTTCTTCAGAACGAAGGAGGGCATGCAGGCAACCTAGAACAAGGAACTCCGAATGTCTTCGATCACTCTACCCCGTGCCGTTCAGTCCAATCTGCTTTCCCTGCAGGGCACTGCCAAGATGATGGCGCAGACGCAGAATCGTCTCGCCACCGGCAACAAGGTGAACTCGGCTCTCGATAACCCAACGAGCTTTTTCACCGCTCAGAGTCTCAACACCCGTGCGGCCGACCTGAACTCGCTGCTCGATGGCATGAGCAATGGCGTGAAGACCCTGGAAGCGGCGGACAATGCGCTCAGCTCGATCACCAAGACCCTCGAATCGATGCAGTCTACCCTGCGCCAGGCACAGCAGGACAAGTCTTTCGAATCCTCTTCCTATACCGCCACCCTGACGGACGGAAAGTTCGCGGCCAGCTCCACCATTACGTTCGAAGGCGGTGCCACCGGCGTTGCTATCGGTGGAACCGCTGTCTCCATTGATGTCGCCGGCAAGACCGTGGATGAGGCTGTCGAAGCCATCAATACTGCGGCCGAAAAGAGCGGTACGCTGGATGGTGCGGTTCGCGCCAGCAATGATGGCGGCAAGTTGCGCATCGAAAACCTTTCCACTGCTGACCTTAAGGTCGCCGGCACCACCTCGGTTACCGGGAGCACGATCAAGGGCAATAGCGTTCGTGTCAGCCTGGCCAACCAGTTCAATGACCTGCGTGAGCAGCTCGACAAGCTGGTGGATGACGCCAATTACAATGGCATCAACCTTCTGCGCGGCGACAATCTGAAGCTGACCCTGAACGAGACCGGCTCCTCGAGCATGGACATCAAGACCAAGGATGGTGACGGCCTCAATGCCAGCAATCTTGGTGTCGAAGCGGTGAAGGCGGCGGATTTTGATGTCGACACGGATATCGACACCATCGTCTCGACCGTCAAGAGCGCCCTCAACACTGTTCGTTCGACGTCTTCGTCTTTCGGCTCTAACCTCTCCATGGTGCAGAACCGTCAGGACTTCACCAAGTCGATGATCAATACCCTCCAGGGCGGAGCCTCGGAGCTCGTGCTGGCCGACGTCAATGAAGAAGCCGCCAACCTGCTGGCTCTTCAGACCCGACAGGCGATGTCGCAGAACTCCCTGTCGCTTGCGAACCAGGCGAACCAGTCGGTGCTGCAGCTTATTCGCTGATAATACCAGACTTTAAAACTCTAACGGCGGGCACATAGCCCGCCGTTTTTTTTGTTTCACGCTATACCATGCTCCTTGTTGATTGCGGTGTCTGCGTGCATGCTCGCCTAAAAGGTGGTTTGGCATGATTTTCGAAACAAAATATTCCTATACTGTCGAGGCTCGGTTGCGAGGCAGAAAGGGCGCTAAATCTTTCCTGATAGAGGAAGCCGCTCCGATTCAGATTGAGGACATTGACTCCACAATTGCCCCTATTGCCTACTGGTGGCACCCAACAGCACTTTGCGACGCATCCTCTTCTTCCGATGTTTATCCCGCTCAGGTAGCCGTCAGATTGGTGGACGGAAAACTTTATCAACCAATGGTTGCCTGGAAAAATGAAGAAACCTTTGCGCCAGTAGATGGCGCCTTCATGCGCAATATTAAAAAATCAAAGGATGCAATTGGTCTCCTGGATGCTGCCGCGGTTGCCCGGACGCTCGAAACCGGACATTTGTTCAGCACGCTTGGCAGGTATAAAACAATTCCAAGAAGAGAGCCTGATATCGATCCGTTGTTGATCAGAGAGGTCAAATCATCCAATCGTGATGCCCGTTTGGCTGAAATGGCGAACCATTATGCAAAGTTTCTTTTCATTGATGGGATCGTTCATTTTCAAACTCCTGTCCCTTTTGTTAAGGTCGATCTTGAAAGGTGGGGCAACAGCATTCAGTTGCGTGAACCCGACACATTAAGATTTAGCCAGCCATGGAATGTGTTTTCCATGGCTCGTTTTGATGAAGCACGCAATCTTTACCGCAAGAGGGACGCTAACACTGTGCCCCCTGCTCGCGTGGACTGGAAGTTGCTTACCCCCGAAATTCTGATCCCCGAAGCAGTCGAGGTTGACGAACATGGTTTCATGGTTCGCGCCGTCGCCAGGGATGTGTTGGATCGTGTCGGCGATCTTCGCCGATCGTTCGGGTATGGCTGGTCTTCGAGATTGTCCGGCATGCCGGTGGATGCTGTCGTCGCCTATGGGGAATTGCGTGACGCATGGGATGATAAGATGCCAACAGCAGAGATATATCGGCTGCTTATGGCTTTCTCTGAAGTGGCCGATTTCCCTGGAATTGAAGACGGAATACCTAAATTGCAGGAACGCTTGCAACGCGATGGTGCTGATTTCCTTCTAGAGATGGAGATGCCTCAGCCATGATCGAGATTCCCTTCATTTACAAGATGACCGTTTCTACCGAGAAGGGCGATGAGGTTGATCGCACTTATCGTGAAGTGATGCCTTTCGTTCCTGAAGAACTATCTTCTGATGATTGCCCGGTCGTATTGCGTTCTCATGGATTTCTACCGCTTTATATCGGGGATGGTGAAATTCCACCACCGGTAGAGTTCAGATTGCATCATGGCGAAATTTATGAGCCATTGCGCCATGCTCCTTGGAATGGCGGCCAATGCCGAATTCAAGGTGTTTCTCAAGACTGGAATGAAGATCGCCTCGCATCCCACATGATTACAATCATGCGGCCGGAAAATCATTGTCTGAATGTTGAAGATGTCAAACTAAAAGGCCCTCCTCGAGCCGATCGGGTTATCGATGCCAGAGGCCGAGATCAGGTTATCAAGACAATGGAAACCTTTTCTCGAGACTTCATTTTCATTGATCGGATGATGTATCGTCGGACGCCTGAACCCGTTCTCCTGGCTTCCATGCATGGCGTTTCCTTATGCCGCTCGATTATGTCCATCTCTGATGAAGAACGGCATCATGCTTATCGCCTCGATGACCTTCCCGCAGCTATTCGAAGAGCAGAGCTCCTTCACGAGACTTCAAGAGGATCGCATTCTCCGTTGAGAATGCCTGAATACGAATTATTGGATACTGGCTGGCTTGAATATACTATTGAACAGTCGACGTCTTTACAGGCCATCCGTAAATTCAACCGACACGTAGAGGATATGCTCCCTCGATTGCCGATTCCGGTGATGCGGGCTTTCTGTGGGCTTAGGGATTCTCTACGTCCACTCCAGTACGATCCCAACTTCGTCGTGGATATAAATGTCGTGCTAGCTAAGGTGGAGGATCTCGCTGACGAGATAAAGCAAACCAATGTCGACATCTGTACGACGGTTATCCTGGACGTGGTAGATCGCGCACGTGCAGCAATGACTATTGATATGGATGCTTTGCAGGGATTCCATCTTTAGGGTCTACTCTTTAAACACCCATCACTTGACGCTTACCGGCCTGATTGCGGGCGAGCCGTCTATCCCGCCGGTTCTCGACGCGATTCAAGGGCTTCACATGGATGCTCACACGCGGTTCAGAATCTCCTGATCATGGCCACGACCAGGAGAACAACCATCACAATCGAAACAAGAACGTTATAGCCAGCCAATGATAACCCCATAAAGACGAACTGGGGAAAATCGCACTGTGTCACTGTCTCCATTTTCTGGATGGATTCAATGCTGATTGGAGCTCCACCGCCACTGCAGGCTGTTGGCCCCGGCCAAAATCCCCACTCAATGCCCGCGTGGTAACTTCCCAGAAAAGCTCCCCATAGCAGCATACTGATCACACCGATAACCATGACGTTTCGCCCAAGTGGAGGCACGGAACGCCAGAGAAAAACGATGACGAAAAGGATGGGTAAGCCCCAATAATAGGGTTGCCGTTGCTCGAGACAGAGCTCACATGGTGTTAGCCCGGCCAAGTGCTCAAACAGCAGAGCGCCGATAATGGCCAGAAAGCCTATGGTAAACGCAAACCCAGCCCAACGACGGCCAGAAATGAACGCGAGAGGCATGGGTGACCTACCTTTGTCCAGTAATCAGGCGCCGGCAAGGGTCGTCATATCGTCTGATTAGTTCTGCAGGATCTCCGTCTGGACCCAACATGGCGTTCATTTCCTCCATGACCGTATTGAGCCGGCTGGCAAGAGTTTCGATGGCTCTTTGGTTGTGCTGGTTGCGGCTCATCACGCTATCAAATGCATAGCCCGCGGTGGCATCATATTGGGAAGCAGTTTGTCGATCCCGATTAGCCAGAGAGAGCTCAGCCATAATTCCGTAATAGGCGGCGCAATCCACCTGATCCTGGTCACTGCCTCCTGCCTGGGCAATGGCAACACCAGGGATGGCGGTAATCGTCAACGCCAGAAAAAATGCCTGTATCTTTTTCATTGTCATGCCACCAACCTCTTTTGTCCGCTGGCCCATTTGTTCAGTTCTTCATAAATGACTTTCTCAATAGTCTTTTCGCCCTCGGCAAGAACGTGCTGGCGAATGCAGTTCCGTACAAACAATTCAGCGTCCGAGAAATTTTCCGGTGACATCCGGAAGGAAATGAGCTCAAGATTCACTTCACCTTCGGCAATGGAATCACCGTAACGAATATCGGTGTACCCCAGATTGTCGAAAAGTTCTTTCATGAATAAAGGATAGGCTTCCAATTCCGCCCGAGGCAATTCCAAACGGATATTAAAACGACGCCAGATGGCACCATCAAGCATGGAAGCGTGGTTGGTTGCAGCAAAGCAGACTACATGACTGGGAACGTTATCCAATTGCACAAGCAAGGTGGATGTTACCCGTTTCATCTCCCCTGATTCCTGAGCGTCTTCGCGTTCACGCCCGAGGGCATCGAATTCGTCAAAGAATAAAAGACAGGGTTCCTGCTCGGCGTAATGGAAAAGCGCCAACAGATTGCGGGATGTCTCGCCAGGAATCTTGGAGATCAGATCGTCATAGCGCACCATATAGGCGGGAACGCCGAGCTCCCGGGAAACAGCACCGGCCAAAACGGTTTTACCGTTGCCAGGAGGCCCCATCAGCAGAACCTTATGCCGTGGTTCCAGGCCAGCAGCTTCGAGGACAGAACGCTTGCGCTGTTCGAGAAGAAAATCGTCGATGGCAATACGAACGTCTTTTGTCAGACGCAATTCATGTAGGGATTTAATGACCTTCAACGGCTCAAGCCCCAGGGGGCGCTCATCCCTGCGATTCATCGCGTTGTCAATTCTATCTGCCAGGGCGTTTTCCCCAATTTTCCTGGCATCACTTCCTACTTTTTCCGCTGTCTGACGTAGCCGTGCTGAATCTCCAAGCGTTGCAGCTTCGAGCAAATTCACAAAATCTTCGGTGCTTGCAGGCATTTTCACCATCAGATGTCGATATCCATAAGGAATATTCGGGGGTATCTTTCGTAACGTCAAGGCGAGGGAGCTAATCTTCCACCCCTCGCCTCGTACAATTAGGAGCTAGCAGCTTCAGCTAAAGCGTTCTGACATCTTCTCCCAACGCGGAAACCTGGTTTCAGGCTTCCGCAGAACACAGTTCGTCAAAGCGTTTCTGGTTCTCCACGCGATCTTTTTCCACTTGAGGATTTCTATTTCGCTCGGCCGCGGAAACTGAAGCCGCTTGATATCGCTTCCTCGCATGTCCAATCCAGGCTTGGTTATGGTGGTGGCAGGATTTTCGCGATCCGGGCGCTTGCGTACAACGTCCTGGAGACGGATATCAATATCCTTTTTGCTTTCGAACAAGGCCTTGTCGAGTTTCTTGGCGATTTCATCACAGATCGCCTTACCAGCGACCCAGTCGGTTTTCTCCTGCACACAGCCTTTGGAAAGTTGGGCGTCGAGCATCACATAAGGTGCGCGAGCCATGGCTGGAGTCGCTATCATTCCTGCTACGGCGATTACAAGGATCATGGTTCTGTTCATGGTTTTCTCCAATTCATTCCCGGCGAATCGTTACCGGTGACCTTATCTATCCTTGAGTCGCCTTACGTATGCAATGTTAAAACGCTCCTGCTTGTCTATTGCCGTAAGAAGTTCAATTATCGAACACATTGGGTAGTTATGGACGCATCATGAAAAATCGCATCATTCAGGTTCCTGTGTCTTATCGGGGATATTATTATTTGCCGCGCCGGCGTACGCCAGACCAACATAAATTTCGCGCTGACGTGCCTGTATCCCTGGTTGAAATGGATGAAACCGAAGCGCCCGTTGCGATTGAGATAGATTGCGTTCCTGGAGCCAGAGGTACGGTCTCCTTCCGTTGGGATGGGCAATCGTTCTGGCGCCCCATGCTTGCTGAAAACGAAGAAAGTCCGGTTGGTATCGACGACCTTATCTCCCGGGTCGCAGCAGAGCCAGATCCTCTCTATCGCCTTGTTGAAAACGGCGTCATCCCTTCCAAGGTACCAGCGAGTCCTCCCTGGCGAGATTGGCCTTTTCCTCGCTATATCTCCGGATCAAACAGGCCAGATTCCTTCGAGGATCCATTCAGATTGGTGTCGAGAGACCATATCCAATGGCGTTGGCATGAGGACGACCTCGAAAAGGTAGAAAAGCAGGCGCATGAAGCCGCTGAAGGCGTGGCAGTCATCGGAGGCATTATGTACCTTCGGACACAGGAGCCGTATCTCTGCTACGGGACGCACAATGGTATTGTTGTTTGCCCCTCTTTGCCGTATCGGGGCGCTTTAGGGAGATTTGGACCTGGTCTGAATTCGATATCGACCCGCCTGGATCGTTTATCGGATCTCATGGCGTTGAAGGATTCCTTGACACCGGACGCTGCCCCATCAGCAGCATCTCATGATAGCGTGCGGGTAATCATGCCAGAAGCATTGCAGCGGGACGACCTCGATGTAGCCGCCAAAATGCTTTTTGGGCCATTGCTGGATTTCATCGGGAATTCTGTTTCGGCTCTTTCGTCAACACAAACCGTTCGTTTGTGGTGTGATCTCAGGGATGCCGCGGATGCTTACGCCAGTGGCGAGTTTTCCGCTTTTGAAACTGGCCTGGACATTCTGCAAAAAATGCCATCGGCCGGCATGGATATCGATCGCACCCGCCATCCTATGGTAAGCGATATCCATGATACGGTTAAATTTCATATCGAAACTCATGACCGGATATTCCGACCTTTGCTGTCCTCGGGTTTGGACACTTTGTCAGCACTACATCTTTGACCCGGGCAGGGACGATGGTGCCATGCAATGAATGATCATATTTTGAAACTGTCATAAGGAGCGGTTCCAATGAAGGCTTTGCATTTGTTTGAAGCGATGGGGGTGGTTAACGCTCCGGAAAATCACATCCATCGGTTCTTCGTTGACGGCGCGACACATGAAGTTCATATCCTTGACGCCGATACCGGTGGAAAGGTTCAGGAGAATACGTCACGTTTCCGTTCAGTTTTTGAACGCTCGGCCAGTAGTAGAGCGGATTTTTATGACATCGTTCTGGAGACCAGCGATGTCAGGGATGTCATGGCCTTCTGCTATAGCGCCGAACATGGCACCCGTTTTTCGCTTTCAGGTGATGCCGTCCCTGAGGAATATCAGTTCGAATGGGAGGGAACATCCATCGTAAATGGCTTCGCTGATGAACAATATGGTGAGTGGGTCGGAGATGCGACGACCTCTTGGCCACATAATGATGACGGTCGGGCTGTTTTAGTTACTCCGGCAGCAGAACGACCATGGGGTGAGGCTTATTTGACATGGCGAGATAACCTGGCGATCGCCATTATGGAACAGGAGATCGTCCCGACACTACGCTAGATCAGCATATTCAGGCTATCTTCTTGCGTTTAACACCATCGACCATGACCAGGATCTCATCCGATGGCAGGGTGAATTCTCTTGCCAGCTGAAAAATGGAATCCCCGTCCGCGTAGCGGCGGCGAACTTCATCCATGACGTTTTTATCCGGTGTTTCACTCTCGTCTTTTTCGGGCTCGATGTCCTGGATGGGCATCTGCATCATTATTTCCATGGTGGCGCGAGCCCGACTTACACGGCTTTTGATAGTTCCGGTCGCAACCTGCAGATCTTCGGCGACCGCATCGTAGCTTTCACCAAGTTCACCAATAGCCAGTAAGGCTTCCGCCTGCTCAGGCGGCAACAATGCGATACGGGCATAGGCGTCCGCGAGTAAAATGGCGTCTTCCTGTTGAGGCTTCGTCGATAGCTTGGCAGCGTAGCTGCCGTCTACATCTTCCACGACCCGTTTTTCCTTGCGGAGCGTGGACAGGAATTCATTGAAAAGGATGGTGCTAAGCCATCCTTTGATGTTGGTGCCAGGCTGGAAGGTGTCATGCTTGTTGAGCGCCTTCAGTATGGTGGTTTGAACCAGATCTTCTGCCCGATGATGATTGCGGCATAATTTCAAGGCGTAACTGTGCAAAACCTTCATGTTGGCCACAAGAAGGCTTTCGAACTCGCTGCTTCGGGCGCTCTTCTGAATCACGCAGCTACCTTCATATGCTTTTCAAGATGACGGAAGATCGTGCTGGCAAAGGTTGCGTTCATCGAAACACGACGGGATCTTGCCTCAATGCGCGCCCGCTCCATAGCAGTTTCAAAATCAAACTCATCAAAGGCGCTGATCAGATCCTTTGGATGTTTCTTGAAAAAAGGTTCGGCATCGAGGACGTAACAAAGTCCTCTCACGATATTAGAGCGAACCTGTCCAGGATTGCCATCACCTGATTTGGTGATGCATTTCAACGCCAGGATGAATACGTCGACGCCATGCTGATCGAGCAATTTATACATCGATCCGACAGCGAGCGTTTCACCAACCTTCAGGTTACTTGCCTGAACGGGATAGCGGCAGATCGTGACGCCGGCCTTAGCGCAGGCATCACGTACCGCGATAGCTTTTTCATCCCCTGCGGCAAGCCGTGCGGCATGAATCTGTAGTGGTGTCATCGCCGTCACTTTACCGTTGATATCCGCAAAGGCCGCAGCCTGCTCAGCGGAATCAGCAAAAATGACAAGACATGGAATGCGTTCAATACCCAGGAGAAGGCACACAGTGGCACGGTGCTGACCGTCAACAATCGCATAGACGCCAGGGCCGACAGCAGCCACGATTACGATACCGAATTTAGCCCAGTTAAAGTTCCTGGCGATCGAGAGGATGTTATTTTTCCCGCGGCTGCCAATTTCACGCTGGTAAGTGGTGTCAATTACCAGATCCTTGACTCGCAACCATTCAACTTCGGGTCTTTCCCCCAATTCATCAGGAATCTGGGACTTGTCGAAATCCTTGAAGTTCGGAATCTCCAGTTTGCGGTACTGTTCCATCGAATCGAATCCTTCCGGTGACGCTGGAAGGATGATGCACATGGACCAGGCATCCGGCAACTGGATTGGGCTTGCTATCCAGTTGTTTATGGGCTTGCTTTACCCAATAAAATTCTTACTCGGACAAGAATATCACTGATGCCGTGCTCACTGATTCGCTCGGACATGGAAACTACCGGCATGAAGGGACGGCATACCAAAGCGGGCGATCAATATCTTTAAGCCAGCGCCATTCCAGGCGATGAATGCCGTGTTCGATTCAAGGTTGGTGCGGCACCCGTATTGGATGTTGCTAAACAATATCTGCTATGAGTGCCTCGTTGATCAGGCAATCACCACTTCTGGAGCCACACCTTTGGGTTGGATAGCATTGATGGCTCCCGGATCTCTTTGACGGTTGTCCTGGATTGTTTTGAGGGCGAGCTCGGCATCATTCTGATCCAGGTTGGCAAATTGAATTGTCGTTTCGCCATCGCCCAACGTTATGACCAGGGTGGTACCGAGTCTTTCTTCCTGCAAATTGATGTTTGTGATGTCCTTGATTGGCCAACGATCAACTCTCGTCCATTCGTTCTGCAAGGAGCTTCGATAAATGCTTTCGGATGAAAGGCCGACCAGACTCTGGACGCGCTCGGCCGATTGCTGCTCAAATACCTGTCGGTATCCTTTTATTCCGCGCTTTCCTTCACTGATCCGTAATCCCTGAATGACGAAATTTACTGCGATCAGAAGAACAGGGTAAACGGAAACAGCAAGAAGAGCCGATATGGATGGATCGTCGTGCAAAACCACGGCCAACGCCGCAATGACAAAAGCCGCCATGAGCAGGAAAACGGCGACAGCATGAAAATAACGAGCTCTTCTCTGTGCAGCAGCTTTACCTTCAAGAAAAGCTGTGTCGAGAGCCAGCATGATGCTGTTGCCAGTTCCGAATGCAGCGGTGATGTCCTCATCGCTTCTACGAGCAACATTCACCATTTCCATTTGCGCCCGTGAGCGCTGTGAGCGCTCAATTGCCTTCCTGTTTTCGATTTGACTGTGGTGTATTGTTGGCCACTCGATTGTCTTGCTCATCTTCAAGTCCTTGCGATATCGGTTCGTGGGATGGAATCACGCCATGGCCTTGGTGCGCAAGCAGACTCATCTCAATCGGTTAACTGCCCCTTTCAATGGAAACAGGCAAAGAGCGATCAGGCGGTGCCGTGGTTGATACCACCTTTAGCCCGAGTTGGGTAAGCAACTCTTTTCCTTTGTTAAAGTCGACCGAGGAAACTGCGTCAAGCCATGGTTCTATATCTCCTGCCGCAGTTTCGTAGAGAATATTGTATCGGCCGGCGACATTGATTCCATAAACTCTTACCATCTCATCGAGACGAACCGTTTTGATATCATAACCCGTCCCTGTCCATGTACTGCGGCACCATATCGTATTACCGATCGCGCCAGGAATTCCTATCTCAAGCAGAAAGTTGAATAACGCTTCCTGCTTCCGGGCGGCGGCTGCTCGATGGAGAAGAATGCCGGCAGCCACAAAGAATCCGAGAGAGAGCATTGAGCCCAGGATTAGCACGGCCATCGCCCATGGATGGTTTTCAAAAATCACATAAAGACTTATCCCAAGGCTGAGCGATGACACCGCCACGCTCAGGCACCCCATGGTTGCAGCCCTGGTCAATGCTGTACTACCACTATGGTTGTGCTGCATCTCCTCGACGAACGAATCGTTCCCTTTAAGGGTAACCTGGACCTTATCGCTCGCGGTGTTCATTTCCCTTTGGAGCCCTTCATCAATCGCTTCAATGGCTTTCTGTGCCAGAATGAAAGACTGTCGACGTTTTTGCGGGATCTCTACGATTATCGTCATTCGTTTTCTTTAACCTGTGGGAAAGCCCTGGAAGTAGAAGATAATGAATCTTCCGATTTCATCGTTCCCTATAATGGTTGTTTTCCATATCTGTGGATAGCCTGTTTGTGAATATGAGGAACATGTCATGAATTCGAATGATTTACGGGACTTCATCACATTGGGTCTGCGATACAAGGAAACACTGTCTCGTATGCAGGAGCTTGTATCCGAAAACGAACGCGCTTGGACCCGGAATGGCTGGCGAGCCTCTTATGAAGAATATATTGCATTACTTGCTGATTTACCTTCCGGAGGCAATTCGGATGAAATGATGCGAGAAATGCATCCTTCAGTCGCCTCTACCTATGACATGATCACTCATCACTCCGTGGAGTTTGCGGCCAAGCGTAATGAACTTGTCAATTCCGCTCATCTTCTCGTCCGAGAAGCTCTTGCCGAATTGGGTCGGGCTTTGTCGCCAATTTTGGTATCGGCGGTTGAGCGTAAAGTCAGCTCTGACTTCATGGAGATTCTGGAAGCTGTTTATCGGGTGGCAGAATTGTATCGTGCCAAACATTTAGATGGCGTTAAAACCATGGCCTTCGATGGCAATGGCCCTTTCATGCGAGAATTACTGAAGCCTGTCGCTACCATGTTGGGCATCGACATCAAACATCGGAATTGGCCTTTGGAGACGATCAAGGCATACCAGGAACAAAGTTTTCACCGTCCGTTTGATGCATGAGTTGTTCCGCTATGTTACTAAACACGTTCATTTAAACGATTCGCCGAGATCTCCCTTGTTCAAAACTCTCGCAGCCCTCTTCTCCGTCGACGACCGTCATCTAAAAGTCTACCGCAAGAAAGTTGATGCCATCAATGCGCTCGAAGCGCAGATAACAGCTCTTTCAGACAACCAGATCACGGAGCGTTCGCTCGCCTTGCGTGAACGCGTGATGGCGGGTGCAAACCTCGATCAGATTCTTGTGGAGGGTTTTGCACTTGTCCGGGAAGCTGCTCGACGTGAGCTCGGGCAGCGGCATTACGATGTCCAGCTTATTGGCGGCATGGTGCTGAATGAAGGCCGCATTGCCGAGATGCGAACCGGCGAGGGCAAGACCCTGGTGGCGACTCTGGCGGCCTATCTCAACGCTCTTACCGGTAATGGCGTTCATGTGGTCACCGTCAATGACTATCTCTCCCGTCGCGACCATGACCTCATGGCACCGGTTTACCGGATGCTAGGCTTGACGACTGCCCACCTCGGCCCTGATGATCCCCACCCAGTACGCAAGGCTGCTTACGCAGCTGATATCACATACACGACCAATAATCAGATTGGCTTTGATTACCTGCGTGATACCCTTGCCATCGATCGGGATGGACAGGTTCAACGTCCTTTTTCTTATGCTATCGTTGATGAGGTTGACTCCATCCTGATCGATGAAGCACGTACACCTCTCATTATCAGCGGGCCAGCTGAAGATCGCTCTGCGATTTATGCCGCCATCGATCGCATCGTTGTTCGTGTACCCAAGAACGAGGTCGAACAAGATCTCAAGGAACGAAGCATTTTCCTAAAAGATGAAGGTCTGACGCGAATCGAAGCCATGCTGAAACGCGTTGGCATGCTCGAGGAAGATGGACAGTTACACGATCCCCAACACGGACCTCTTCTGCACCAGATCACCGCGGCGCTCCGTGCCCACCATATGTTCCAAAGGAACAAGCATTATATCGTCAAGGACGGTGAAGTCGTCATTGTCGATGAATTTACTGGGCGCACCATGCCTGGACGCCGTTTCAGCGATGGCATTCACCAGGCGATCGAAGCCAAGGAACGTGTCGCCATCCTGGCAGAGAACGATACGTTGGCATCAATTACGCTGCAGAATCTTTTCCGTGGGTATCGCAAACTCTCCGGAATGACGGGAACAGGCGTTACCGAAGAACGGGAATTCGCCGATATCTACGGTCTCGGCGTGGTCGCGATTCCTACCAATCGGCCAGTGATCCGCAAGGATCTGCCCGATATGATCTATCGCACACACGAAGAGAAAATCGCCGCGGTACTCGAAGCCATCGAACAGGCGCATATTCACCTGCAACCCGTTCTTATCGGCACCTCAACGATTGAGCATTCCGAAGAAATCGCCAAAGCCTTGATCAAGCGTGGCTATTCACAAATCGACTTCGATGATGCTCAGGCGATGGAAGCGAGCTATGCAGCGGCCGAAGCCGGAACCCCAACCAAGCGTTTCGCCGTTCTGAATGCGCGACAAAATGGTCAGGAGGCCTATGTCATCGGTCAGGCCGGCATACCAGGAGCCATCACGGTAGCCACCAATATGGCTGGTCGCGGTACTGATATTCAACTCGGAGGGAATGCAGCTTTGCGGGTTGAACGCGAGACCTCTACCTTAGTCGGGGACGCGGCTCAGAAAAGAATCAACGACATTGAGGAACAAACCGCCCGTTTGGCAGAGATGGCTCGTTCATCTGGCGGCTTGCTGGTGATTGGTACAGAGCGCCATGAATCCCGCCGTATCGATAATCAGTTGCGCGGCCGCTCTGGACGTCAGGGAGATCCAGGTCGTTCACAATTCTTCCTTGCCTTCACCGATGATGTGATCCGTCGTTTCGGTAAACTCGATTTTCTTGCCGACCAATTGGAGCTCAAGCCCGGTGAAGCTATTTCACACCCGATGATCACTACTGCGGTCAATAAGGCTCAAGCCAAGCAGGAAGCACATAATTTCGAGATCCGCAAAAACGTTATTCAGTTTGACGATGTGGTGAATGAACAGCGCAAGGCAGTTGCCGCCGAGCGTAATCGCCTCATGGATGCCGACGATGTGCGGGATATCGTGCTTGAAATGAGGCAAGACTGGATCCAGGATCTGGTGGATCGCACGGCGACCTCTCCCTACCCCGAGCAATGGGATGTGCAAACATTGGTTTCAGAAACCAAACGAGTTTTGCATATGGATTTGCCAATTGAGGCTTGGGTTCAAGAAGACGATATTGATGCCCGTGACCTGTATACCCGCCTCCTTGACCTGACTGACACGGCTTTTGAAGAACGTTGTGCAGCCTATGAGGAAATTTCCGGAGAGGGAACATTCGACAAGGATATCGCCAAGCGTTATGCATTGCTCGTGCTGGACATGGCATGGCGCGATCACTCTGCAGATCTGGACCACCTGAAGCAGGTCGTGGGACTTCGAGCTATTGGACAGCGAGATCCACTCTCAGAATTTCAGATTGACTCTTCTGATGCCTTTGACCGCATGATTGATCGCTGGTACGAATTCGTTACCCTGGAAACGATGCGGAATCATGCCAGGGATTTCAATGCAGCATGACCGATGATGCGATATGGATACCGCCAGATATTGTACGCATCTGCGCACAATATCTGGCGCGTCCCGAAAATACGAACGGTGGAATCCTGCGCCCTGTTCTGGGTGATGGCGATGTTTCTGATGGCACTTTGCATGCCTGTATTGAACGAGGCAAAACGTTACGAGATCGCGACGGGTGTCTTTTGGCACGCATAATGTTGACCCTGTCGCAAGAACAACGACTTTCTCTACCTGAAGCTGCCCAAGCCTGGGAGATTGCCAGGCATGCCGGAGGCGGTAATTTTACAGGAGGACTTTAATGCCAGCTTGCTCAACAGACCTTCAGGAAAAGCTGGAGAACGTCACGATCTCGTTGGCTCGTCGTCCAAAAATCTTCCATGATGGAGCCGACGTTCAACCTTTGCCCCCGCGGCTATGGGAAAAGCTTCGCCTTGAATTACAGGCGGAATTTCGGCGAGCGACAGGCGAACCCCAAGCTGTTCTGCATTTCGAGATACCGGGTATACAGGGTGTTGAGTGACCCCTGCTCAGTGTCTTGTTCAATGCCAGTCTGGTTCAGATAATGCGTTGGTTCACGCCAGGTAAGGATGGCGTTGCTGCTCTTGAGGTTTCCGTGTCGAATACATCTTCAAATGACAAAGAAAAAATTTGGGATGCATGGCTGAATGGAGACAGCATCCAGCAGATCTCTTTTTATCAGGAGTTGCCCCTGCGTCAGGTGAAGGCAATTCTTGCCGATGAGCCTCCTGAGTCCATCCTGAAGGATGGTAGATATCAGAGAAATTGCCTGGCATTTTGGGTCGCTGCAGACCCGTTGATCATGGTTTTCTCTCCCCGGAAATATACGTCCGCTGTACTTCGTAAAGCTCTTTCCGATATCCGTCGACGTGAGCGGGTTCTAGGGACAGAGATCATCCCTCATATCCTCGAGGGAGTTGAAGTGGACGTGGCCATCCGCATGGTTGAAAACCGAGGCGTACGAGCGTACCACTTTGATAATGATGGTGAGGTTGGTCTGGGTATTCCTGAAGTCACTCAAACCTTACCTAATCCAGGGATCTGACTGGGGAACTGTCTTTTTGCCAAATGCCATCCTGATCTTCAGGTTGTTAAACCTGAAGGGTCTTCGTAGCCGATATTGTCCAGACAACATCCGCTACGAAGTGTGATGTCTGCTGATGAACAGGCTTGACGATCGATGGATAACCAAACATCCCGACAGGTGCGTGTCAATGAAGCAGGAATCGCGGATGTCGGATATTGTCTGAACAATATCCGTTACGAATACCCAAAGCAGGATACGCTTCAAACCCTTTGACCTGGAGACGAATTTCTGGTTATTTACGCCTTTCATGTGTTGCATGACGATTGCGCATGTGGTCCACACATTCGGCACCCTGTTAACCCCCTATAAGTAATTTACTTATAGGTATGTCGATGTAATCTTCCTTTAATATGGAGAATCCTGAATGAAGAGACGTAAACTTTCTGCCTCGATCGCCTCTATCATGGCTGCTGCCATGATTGTATCGGCCGGCGTCACCCATGCCCAGTCTGTCTTCGATGTGTCGCCTACTGCTCTGTTGCAGCAGGTTCAGGCCAGCGTCCAGGCCGGTGATTTCCAGAACGCTCTGGCTCTGATCGCTCGCCTTCGCGCCATGGGCGTGACCAGCATTACGGTTGATGGTTCTGTTATTGAACTTGCCGTGCTCGAAGACCTTATCGTCCAGGGATCTCCGGAAGCTGTGCAGATCATCGTTGCCGCGGTTGCCGCTGCTGAAGCCGGCGTCGCCGCTTTCAACTTTGATTCCGCAGTCGTCGTCAGCACCCGGCCGATCCAGGATAACTTCCCGACTAGCTCTGCCGGCTAATCTTACGGCTTAATATCCGTAACAAATAAAAGGGGGTGCCTTCCGGGCACCCCCTTTTATTTGTGCTGTCGCTTATAATTTGGCTTCATATCGCCTCAATTAGCCAAACGTTAAGAATTTCTCGGTATGCCCATTCCTATAAAATGAGGAATTCCAATGCTCACACTTATTCTTCCTGTACGCGATTGGCCCGTTGAACGTACCGAGGCTTGTATCGATAGTTTCGTCTCTTTGGGGTCGTCGGCCCTTAACGAAATCATTGTTGTCGATTTCGGATCCGCAAGTCCGGTTGTGCTGCGCGAAGATATTTCTCCGATCGTCAAATTGGTTCGTCTGGAGGCCGACGTCTGGAGTTGCGGTGAAGCCATCAATGCTGGTGTTCTCCTGGCATCGAATGAGGTCGTCGCCAAGGCTGACTCCGACATGTTGATTACCAGCTCGAGCAAGGCTGAACTCGAATCCATGGTCGCTGAAGTCGCTGCAGGACGAGTCGGGCTTGGCATCTGCCAGGCAACTGATCTTCATCAGTCTATTGATGTGGCGACTGCTCGAGAGCTTGCCGCCTATGGGGAAAAGACCAATGGGCGTCTGCGAGCCAAATGGGGGCAAGGTGGGCTTATCTTCTTTTCCCGTTCAACCTGGCATGCGGTCGGCGGTGTGGATTTCCGCTTCACCGGTTGGGGGAATGAGGATAACGATTTTGCAGAACGCGTTCGTCGTTCCGGGCGCCTGCTGCGGTGGATCAATCCCGATGATATGCAGATTCTCCATGTCTGGCACCCGCCTTCTCATGGGGTTAATGGCATTCTGAAGCATCGCCAAAAAAATGAAAAGCTGGCACGCTCAGACCGAAGCATTCTGCGCCCTATCTCTTTCCAGCATTCGAATTTCCCGGCGGTGGCTTCTCCCCAGGTGATGCGCACTATTACGCCCCTGGTTACGTTGGGGATCGCAACGACAGAACGCCCGAATCATCTTCGGATGATTCGGGAATCCATTGACGCCTTCAAGGGGCAGATTGACCACGATTTCGAAATCCTCGTCGTTGATAACGGCTCGAGCGAAGAGGCTGTCGAGAGCTTGCGTGCTTCTCTCGACAAGATCCGCTGGGCAAAGGGGCTTATTCGCCTGATTGACACCCCCATTGGATCTATCCCGGCTGCGCGTAACTTGATCACGGCCAATGCCCGAGGACGCTATATCTGCGTCGTCGATGATGACGATATCGCTTTGCCTACTCGCCTGGCTGATCACCTCCGTAACTTCGAGCAAAATGGACAGATCCATGGTTCTCACGGTGGCTGGATCGACTATGATGAAGCTACCGGTGTCATCGAGCGCAATAATGGCAAGAAGCGAACCCCTTCCACGCTGCTGCGCGGCACTGGAAAAATCACCGCGCACCCGGCCAGCTTCTATCGGGCGGATGTCATGCGGGCGGTTCCTTATGATGAAGCATTTGCGCTGGGTTCGGATCTGGACATGGCTTTGCGCATGGCAACTCTCGGTATGGAGATCGCGCATACTGGCACCTATGTCACCTTGCGTCGCTATCACTCTACCAATGTGACGATTACCGGCACTTCCAACCAGGCTTCCAATGGCGCGACCGCTCGAGCTCGAGCTATTGCTACTTATGCATGGAACCACCAAAACGGTCTCAAGGCCACCGCCTTGCCCGATGATGGTGAGGTCTATTGCCGGAATCAGATGTCGATCGACACCCTGACAGACCTGATGCCCGATTATACCGGCATCTGGCAAATCGTGGTGCCAATCCAGCATCTTTGGAAAACAGGTTCTTCTGTCAGCGGCTCCGTCATGGCGGGTACCGCTTATGCGAACCTTGACCCGGATATGCTCCAGAAACTCCTGACTATTGTGGACGGGGATTTCTTCACGCGTCGCAGCGGCACCAATTTGCCCATTTTCTTCCGTTCGGATGCAATCCCGACACTGAAGAAGGCTCGCAAGGTCAAAAAGGCAGTCGAAGCACTCCTGGGACGCCCCGTGGACATGTTGTCTGAACAGCAGGTTGATCTGGATCGCGCTTCACCGTTCCAGTGGAATAGCCTGTCGGTGGGCAGTGGCCAGCGACGTCTTCTCTCGGAGCCCTATGGGAGCCTGCTGGATTTACTCAACAGTCTCGACCAAATCCCCAGGGAATCCCTCCTGCGTGGCAGCCTCAACGTGATTTCCGACTATGACGAAGTTGAAGGTGAGCGCTATTTCCTCGTGACGCCCGCGGTCAAGGGCTACGAAGATGTGCGGCAACTCATCCATGAATTGCATTCCTATGACGGCATGCGTTTTCATCAGGTTGCCAGTAATGGCTTTGCCACCGAATTGACCCCGAGCCTCAGGAGCCACTAACCATGAAATTCACCATCGAAACTAATGAGCCCCTGGGTGAAACCCGGGTGGTCATGACCAGCAACTGCTACACCGATGCCTTTCCTCTTGTGAACAGCATCATTCTGCGCAAACAGGATATCGATACGAAACAGCAGATCCTGCCTGTCGCAGTGGCTTTGCTCGTGGCCAATTATTGTGGGGAAGTCTTCGAATTCGAGGGCATTCGTATCGGTAATGACCACGCAGATGCTATCCGTCGCATCATCGGAAGGGATGTTTCCGTTCTCAACGTGGATGGGATGCAGCGCACCGTCTCCACGGGGGAAATCGATATTCAGTGCGAGAAGGCGACGGGACGTATGCCTGTTCGTGAGGCTCTACGCCCTGATGATACCACTCCTTTCCTCAAGCTGGATTGGTCTGGAGATCCTGTCAGCATTTATTCCCGCAACTCATGGAACAGTGCTCAGGGCATGATCCACACCAATGCTGCTCTGTTTGCCGACGATGTCACGGTGTCCGTGGCCATGGCTCTCATTTATGGGCGGGGCGCCGTTCGAACCATTCATGTCGCCGAGGGAGAGACTGGTATCGATCACCTGAATGCGGTATTGAGACCGATTGCAGTGTCGGTGGCAGAACTGGTTTAAGCGAGGGAAAGGAACAGTAGATGAAAATTACCGTTATCGGTACCGGTTATGTTGGCCTCGTCAGTGGGGTCTGTTTTTCTGACCTCGGACACCAGGTTGCCTGCGTCGATGTGGACATGACAAAGATCGCTGCACTGCGTAATGGGAACATCCCGATTTATGAGCCGGGGCTGGAAGAAATGGTTGCCCGCAACGCCGATGCAGGCCGGCTTTCTTTCACTACGGATCTTTCCAGCGCGGTGGCTGATTCTGATATCGTCATGATTGCAGTCGGCACCCCTCCCCGACCCGAAGATGGTCATGCCGATCTGTCCTATGTTCATGCTGCTGCGGCCGAGATCGGTAAAGCGTTGACTGGCTATACGGTGGTTGTCACCAAATCAACTGTCCCAGTCGGCACAGGAGATGAAATTGAGAGGATCATTCGCGGGGTAAACCCGTTGGCAGATTTTTCTATTGTCTCCAATCCGGAATTTTTGCGCGAAGGTAGTGCTATTGGGGACTTCAAGGAGCCTGATCGCATTGTTATCGGAATCGATGACGTGCGAGCTCGTCCCTTTATGGAGGAATTGTACCTACCGCTCTCGAGCGCGTCCATCCTTTATGTTTCTCGCTGCACCGCGGAGCTGACGAAATACGCAGGTAATGCTTTCCTGGCGATGAAGATTGCCTTCATCAATGAGATTGCCGATCTGTGTGAACGTACCGGCGCCGATGTCGATGAGGTTGCGAAAGGGATCGGCATGGATAGCCGCATCGGCAGTAAATTCCTTGCGGCAGGTCCTGGCTATGGCGGTTCGTGCTTCCCAAAGGACACTATGGCTCTGGCTCGTATTGGGCAGCAGAACAATGCGCCAATGTCTCTGGTGGAGGCGACGATACGCAGCAATGAGCGCCGTAAGGTCTCCATGGCCAGGAAGGTGCTCGACGCGGCTGGCGGATCCGTGGCCGGCAAGGATATCGCTTTCCTGGGACTCACCTTCAAGGCTGGTACGGATGATATGCGTGATGCACCCTCACGTGACATCATTGCGATCCTCCAGGAACACGGTGCCCGTATTCGCGCCTATGATCCTCAAGGCATGGAAAATGCGCAGGCATGTCTCAATGACGTCGTTTACGCCAACACCGCCATGGAGGCAGTGGCCGAAGCTGACGCCGTTGTCCTGGTCACCGAATGGCCGGAATTCAGAATGCTCGATCTTGCTGAGGTCGCGCTTTCCCTGCGATCGCCAACAATCATCGACCTCAGAAACATGCTATCTTCCGAGGTAATGTCTGCTCAGGGACTCGACCATTATCCTGTCGGCAAACAGCCAGTCCTGGCTTCAACGCCATCCATGGCTCTGTCAGCTTAAAAAAAACGGGGGTACGCCCCCGTTTTTTTTAAGCCCCTGTCCTCGCTAAAGATATGGAATCCTGCTCAGTTTCAGGTCTCATGACCAGCCTGCTTTTAGCCAATCATGAGACCTGAATGTTTAGCGCGAGTGTTGCCGAGCGCGTCCCATGACTTCACGCATGCGGAAATCCTGCTTGACACGATCAGCTGCTGCTCCTGTTACCGGCGGTACCCGGCGATCGTTCTTGAACATGAAAGTCAGAACGCCAATGGCAACAACACTCACCGAGACGAGCGCAGGAATGCGAATAGCAGGAATATTCACCGCAACCGCAATCAATGCGGCGGACATCACGATTACAATAACGGGGACGAATCTGTTGGCCATGCCGTCTCCTTTCTATTGAGCTCCACGAGCTTGAGCCCAATTCGTTGACAATTGGTTAACAGCACCAGATTCGTCCCATTGCTCCCTTCCGTTATTTAATGAAGCACGGTATCTTCTCCGGTGGTTCGGGAACATTACTCCATGCAGAAATATCTTGTCGGCGGCGCGGTGCGTGACACACTTCTTGGGCTCGAACCCAAGGACAGAGACTACGTTGTCGTTGGGGCTACGCCAGATCAAATGCTGGCTCTCGGCTATCAACGCGTCGGCGCGGATTTCCCTGTCTTTCTTCATCCCGAAACCAGGGAGGAATACGCACTTGCCCGAACGGAACGCAAATCCGGCTGGGGGCATAAAGGATTTGAGACATCGTATGACCCGGATGTTAGCCTTGAGGATGATCTCGTACGGCGAGATCTGACCATCAATGCCATGGCCATGGATCAGAACGGCCGATTGATTGATCCTCATGGAGGCGCGGATGATCTTCGGAATGGTGTTCTGCGAGCTGTTTCCGGCGCTTTTGCCGAGGACCCATTACGAGTGCTGCGTATTGCCAGGTTCGCGGCACGCTATGCATTTACCATTACCCCGGACACACTCGCACTCTGCCGTAAAATCGCTTCATCATCAGAGTTCTCCGGGTTGACTGCTGAACGCATAGGCGGGGAATTTCTCAAGGCTTTGGCTTGTCCTTATCCAGAGCTGTTTTTCCGTTCTCTCCATGAAATGGGAGCATTATCGGTACATTTCCCTGAGATCTCGGCATTACTGGGCGCAACCCAACCTCCGGAACACCATCCGGAAGGAGATGCATTTGAGCACACGATGCTCGTGTTGCAGCAAGCTGCGCTTTATTCGCATGACGTCGAATTGCGTTTTGCGGCTCTTGTTCATGATCTGGGTAAAGGCACCACCCCCAGAGAGTTGCTACCAGCACATCATGGGCATGAAGCCCGCGGCGTTCCTTTGGTCGCCAACCTATGCCACCGCCTTCGCCTGCCAAAAATTCTGCAGCAGAAAGGACAGGTGGCCGCACGCTACCATACACATGTACACCGGATCATGGATATGGGAGCGTCGGGATTGGCACGATTGGCGGCCGAGATAAACGCCCCTCACTCACTGGATAATGTCACATTGCTTTCTTCAATAGGAATGTTCGATCAGCGTGGGCGTTTAGGTCGAGAACAGACTGCCTATCCAGAGGCGGCCTATTTTGAATCTGTCATGAGGGCTGTGCACAACGCCAAATTCAGGGACAGATTTACAAGTGAGGAAATTCGCGCCATGTCGGTGGAACGGCGACAAAATGAAATCGCTCGCATCCGTGTGGATGCCGTGAAGTCATGGTTGTCACAAATACACAGCGAAATTACAACGGAAGGCGAGATGTCACCTTAGAATGGCGTCATTACCACCGTTCAGCCCTGGTTTTCTTCGACAATCTCGAGGTCGCTGATATGGGAAATGGCGTCTTTATTCTCTGATGATGACGACCTTTCCAATTATCCATTTTTTGGGGAACAGATCATGCGGCAATGAGGCGACTGGATTCATTAATCCTGACGACATCATGACCCTTGCGTATTCTCCCCTGTCTGGATCACTATGTTCAAGCATCAGATTCTTAATGGAGATTATCGCCTTGTTTTCACTGCTTGCTGACCTGTTGCGGCGATTCGCTGATATGATTGACTCGGTTTCAAGTGCCGATGAGGTAAGCGCGAACACCGTTCTACCACGCAGTCGAATCGTTGATATCCATTTTTGCGCTGAAATCCCGGAAGACGCGACGCGTCAGCAAATCGAAGAATGGGTGTGCTCCAGTCTCGGGGGAAATTCCATATCTGGAGAAAACCCATTATCTGACCACGAAATGGATGTCTTTGGTCTCGTACATCTCCATGACACTGGAACGCATGCACATATCGCAGCCTATCGACATCAGGGGCACCTGCATATTTCCCGAACTATTTCAACGGAGCGATATTCCGGAGCCAGCATCCAGGAAATCATTACGCATGCAGACCATCCTGCCATTATCGACGCCACACCACCCTGGTTGCGCCGATAATGGTCTTTCAAATGGCGTGATCTTCGAATTCGACATTGACAAATCTTCTGTCTCGTTGCCTCCTATAAAGGATTGAATCTCCCGCCGGACATTCGGATTCGGCACTCATCCTTTATTGGGGGTAAAATGACCGGATCGATCAACAGGTTGACGTTGGACGGCATCCTTTTCGCCCGCGGAATCTTCCGGCATTTCTTTAGCAAGTCTGCTTTAGCAGCCATGGCTTTGCTTCCAGGTGTTCTCGCCCCGAATCTGGCGGCAATTCCCATGGCCATGGCTCAGGACATTCCAATCTGTGATGAGATCATCACAGAGGACTGCGTACCTGGGGATGAACCGGTAGAGGAGTGTGATCCGCTTGATCTGGAAACGGTCTGCGAGGAAGAGCCGGTAGAAGAGTGTGATGAATCCGATCCAGATTCGGTCTGCGAGGATGAACCGGTAGAAGAATGTGATGAATCCGATCCAGATTCGGTCTGCGAGGATGAACCGGTAGAAGAATGTGATCCGCTTGATCTGGAAACGGTCTGCGAGGAAGAGCCTCCTTGTGATGAGCTCGACCCCGAAGCCACATGTGAGGAGGAACCCGAAGAACCAGTCGATCCCTGCCTGGCGGTAACGGGTCCCTGGGCGACTACCTTGACGATGTCTGCACCCTCTACCCTTCTTTGGGGAGAACAGGCCTCTGCAGCCATTTCAATGGGCATCGTTCCCCATGATGAACTGCCCGAATGCACGCCTCAGACGCTAGCCGGTACTGTTCTTTTCCATGCTGATGGAGAGGATGTTGGTGAGTTCGATCTGGCTACTCTTGCCGAAGGCGAAACTGGGTTTACCTTTGATCTCCCGCCATTCCAGAACGCTGGCACCCACACTATCACCGCGACTTACCAGGGACATGACGACGACAACGGCGCTTATTTTATGGGGGCGGATGATTCCGCTGTTCTCGATGTCGATAAGGCGCATACCCGAATGGAAGTGCGGGTTGTGCCCAATGTTGAAACTCTTAGATATCTGGAAAATCATCCAGAAGATCTTCCAGATATCTCGATCCACGTGCTCCGTGATCCCGACCCTATTGGGGGTATCCCCTCGGGAGACATCACTATTCGTGTGGGTCCCGAGACATTAATTCCCAGAGCCATTGGTCCTGGAACAGAAAATCCTGATGGCTTTATTGCGCTTTCTAAAGAGGTGCTGAATACTGCGCTGAGGGCAGCGCAGGGTCTGAATTCAGTTACATTTCAGGCTGAATTCAGTGGTGGGGCGGATGATTATCCCGCTGATCAGATTTCAAAAACTTTCCTGATCTCTTCCAATTCCTCAAGCATGACCCTGTCGGCTTCGCCTGAAATCGCGCCGGCGAATGGGACTATCGAGCTCACAGTTGAGTTATCAGGGAGCGATTCTATCCCAAGTGGCGCTGTTATCTCTTTTACCTATGACGAAAACATGCCTCTTGGCGAGGCCTATACGGATGCTAATGGTATTGCCACTTATAACGCTATCGGCCTGCCACCAGGACCGCATACAATTTTTGCCTCTTTCGCCGGCGGTACGGGAATTGCTGGATCTGGCGCGCAGGTAGATGTTCTCGTCGGGGGTGTCCCAACCAATATCACTCTTGGGGCGGTTCCGATTAATATCGTTCCAGGTGGAAGCAGCACACTGACGGCATCGATTTCCTCCGATCCCGAGCTCGATGATTACCCCATAGAAGGCTCGATTGAATTCCGTGAAGACGGAGTTGAGATCGCATCCGTTCCTCTTGTTAATGGTTACGCCTCCCTGCCGCTTTCCAACATTCCCGAGGGCGTTCATTCTTATACCGCGCACTTCGATGGAAGTCTTATATATGCCGCCAGCGATTCCGCTCCCGCTCGGGTTGGTGCCGGCAAACGGGTGACCGAAACAACGATTTCTCCGTCCAGTCAGATCATCTCATCAGGTGATACCGCATCTTTCACTGCCAACGTTTCTGTTCCCGGCAGTGACGCTATTCCCACGGGTACAATCGACTTCCTGTCCGGGGCGACAGTCCTGGAGAGCGCCAGTCTGCAGGGTGATGGGAATGTTTCCGTTTCCTTCGTGCCGCCTGATGGTTTCCACTCAATTATTGCCCGCTATTCCGGTGACGGGCAAAATGAACCGTCACAATCGGATGCTTCCTCCCTGCAGGTCGGTTCCCTGCCTGTAACTCTTAGCCTTTTGCTGTCTCCATCCTCACCGACTGTGGCCGATACGATCAATGTCGTAGCCAGTCTCAACTCATCTGGAATCGATTCCCCAACAGGTACCATTCAGTTCTCCCTGAATGGTGACGAGCTTGGTGAACCATATACCGTTTCCGTAGGGATGGCGCAGATCACCCTACCGGCACTACCCGCTGGAAATCACGTTCTCGAGGCATTTTACTCTGGAGACACAGGATACGATCCGGCATCAAAGCGGAACGATTTCACCGTTACAAAGCAAGCAACCTCGACCTTTCTTTCTGCCAACCTCAACGATTTGCAGCCTGGGGATTCCCTTCCCCTCAGTATTCTGGTGCAGCCGCAAACCGCCAGCGGAACTGTCTCGATCTACAGCAATGGCTCTGTATTAGTAGACGAAGTGACTCTGGTCGGAGGTGAGGCTTCCTATGAGCTAACTGATCTTCATGAGGGGTTGCTTTACCTGCATGCCGTCTATAACGGCGATGAGGATTACGCCAATTCCTCGTCGACACCGATTCAAACTGTCATTGGCCGTGTTTCCACCAGCCTGGGGGCTGTCCGGACAGCAGATCCGGCACCGGTTGGAAGTGATAATGTCATCATGGTCACTATCGCGCACAACGATCCCCTCAACAGGGAACCGACTGGGCAGGTCGTGTTCAGGATCGGTGAAGATGAAACCTCGGTTCCGCTAACCGGTGGAACAGCGGAATTTTCTGTGGCTCATTTACCCGTTGGCGCGCATTCTATCGAAATGAGCTATTCCGGCGATACTTACTTCAAGCCGTCGAATAACACGATCTTGCAGAGAATATCTAAACTCAACTCCACGCTTTCGATCACTCCCAGCGTTCCCAACGCCATCGCCGGAAGTCCCGTTACTTTCAGCGTTGCACTCTCTCCCATCCCACCACGGAGCGAGCTCCCAACTGGAGATGTCGAGCTTCAGATTGATGCCCGGGAATTCGGCCCTATTACGCTTGTCGATGGCGAAGCTTCCTTTGAGATCTCTGGTATCGCAGCAGGATCCTATTCGATCGTGGCGAATTACCTTGGAGATCTGGATTTTGACGCTAAAAGCGGCTCGATCGGATACACATTCACCCATGCGAATTCAGTAACGACATTAACCAGTTCCAAAAATCCGTCTGCGGTTGATGAAACCGTTTCCTTTACCGCGACCGTTAATTCCGATTATGGCACTCCTGAGGGTGATGTTCGATTCAGCGTTGGGTCAGAAACCCATACAGCAACGCTCACGGATGGCGTTGCCTCACTCGCCTGGTCTGGTAGTGAGGATGGTACGGTGGGCGTTTTTGCCCAGTACATGGGATCTCCCTACCACTTCGATTCAGTGTCGAGTTCTCTTGACCAGCAAGTTGGAACTGCGTCAGCGTCGATCTCACTGGATGCGGCCGCGGGTCCTCTGATGGTCGGGGATCGCCTGGATGTTACGGCAACCGTTTCTCCTTCCGGTTCTGCAACAGGAACACCAACTGGTATCGTTCGCTTCTCTCTCGATGGTGCCGAGGAATTTGACGCCGTTCTGGACAGCAATGGAGTTGCTACGTGGCAAACTCCAACCCTGACAGCGGGAACACGTTCAATCAGCGCATCTTATCTTGGTGATGGCGTGTTCACCCCAGTGGTCGGAACCATCACTCGCCAGGTCAATCGTTTGGCGACAACTACCGTTTTGACCATAACCCCTAACCCTTCGGATCTCGGTGAAGAAGTCGATCTTCTGGTCGAGGTTTCATCCTCCACGGGAACGCCAACTGGGTCGGTGGATGTATTGATCGGAGGAACGCCGATCACGATTTCTCTTCTGGATGGCAAGGGCAATTACACATGGTTGCCGTCCAATGCGGGCTCCCGTGAAATTGTCGCCACCTATACCGGTAGTCCTGTTTACGCCACTTCCAATTCATTGGTTGTGCAACACATGACCAATCCCGCAACGGCAAAAGGCCATGTCAATCTGGATGTCACTGCACCTGCATCCATTTCATATGGGCAGACAGGCGAAATCATCGGGGCGATAACTCCTATTCCTCCTGCCATCGGTACTCCGACTGGTACGATGACATTACTCATCAATGGCCTCGAGAACCAGACCTTGCCTGTTCTTGGTACTGCTGTCTCCTTTACCGCACCGATCTTGGATGTTGGAGTTCATGCTGTCGCAGTCCGCTATAATGGAGACGATCAGTTTCTCTCGGCCGTCTCAGACTCCACATTGATACTGGTTGCCAATACCGCTGCGCAGATTGCGACCTCAACAGCGGTGACCGCGGCTCCCGCACCAGCTCAACCCGGTAGCACTACGGCTCTGACGGCAACGGTTACGCCCGCTTCCGGCTCGATTTCTGCCGGCTCAGTGGACTTTTTCGTCAATGGAACCGCTATTGGGTCTATCCCCGCTCAATCTGGCCCGGTCTCTATTCCATGGTCAGCTTCTGCCACCGGAAATTATTCCGTAGTCGCTGTGTATTCCGGTCACGAAGATTTTCTTCCCTCGATTTCTTCGCCTTACCTATTGACGGTTTCCGAACCATCGGTCGATCGCCTCGCTTCTGTCGTTACGGCAACTCCATCCAGCATCGTTATCGATGAAGGAACCAATACGAGCATTTCAGTGCAGGTTGCCTCATCCGTTCCGAGTTCGGAAACACCGCAAGGCATCATATCGGTATCTATCGATAATGGACCGAGCTCCATATTCCCGCTCGCTGGTGCTGAAGCAACGATTCCTCTTTTGTCTCTGCCGATCGGAATGCATTCAGTCGCCATCGATTATATTGGCGATGCTACATTCCTGGGGTCTTCAACATCCGTAGACATCCTGGTTCAGGTTGTTGGCGGAGCTGTTACAACCAACACCAGCCTGTCGGTCATTCCAGCCATTATCAACCCAGGACAGACCACCACATTCACTGCCGGCGTTACCGCGGCAGATGAAGGTGTTCCGAATGGCTCGGTTGCTTTCCTGGTTGATGGTACTGAAATTGTCTCACTCCCCTTGAGCAATGGCGTTGTTTCTACTTCTTATACGCCATCAACGGTTGGGGAGTTTGATGTTGTGGCGGTTTATTCCGGCACACCTGGCACTTATCTCGGTTCATCTTCCACGGCATCCGTTCTGTCTGTTACCGACAGTCCAATTGGAAGGACGCCCACTTCAACGACATTGTCGTCATCCGGCACAGAATATATCACAGGTGATCAGGCTATAATTTCCATCCTGGTTTCGGCGGCTGACAACGGGACGCCTTCCGGCACCGTTTCGGTACGGTTCGATAGTGAGAATGAAGTGGTGCTACCCTTGGTAGATGGGGCGGCGACCTATACCACTCCAGCTCTTACGCTTGGCCAGCATTCGATAACGGCATCTTATTCAGGGGACGATGATTTCCTTGATTCCGCTGCCTCAGTTCTGTTTGTTACGGCATCTGATCCGCTACCAGCTGCAGTAACGACAACCACGCTTTCCTTGACGCCCGTTAATGGCTCTGTGGGTCAAACCACGACGCTGCAGGCTCATATCGTCGCCGAAAACAGCGATACCGTGGATGCTGGCTCTGTTGATTTCCAGGTGGATGGCGTTTCAGTCGGATCTGTTGCCGTAACCAATGGAGTGGTGACACTGGATTGGATGCCCACAACAGATGGCACCCATTCCGTTCAGGCCGTCTATACGGGCGCTCCTGGTCTATTCCATGATTCCACCTCGAGCACAGCTGATTATTTTGTGCTCCCGGAAGGCTCCAGCAAAGCCAATACAGTTACGACCGTCACCACTACGGCAGGAACAATTCCAGCTGGTTCGACAGCAACGATTGCGATAGCTGTCGAACCACAGGCACCGGCAACCGGGATGCCCACAGGAAGCGTGCAGGTCGTTATGGATGGCGGCACTCCTGTGGTTCTTGGCCTGATCGATGGAGAAACATCATGGGAAACCTCTGCTCTGGCAGTAGGAACGCACGAGTTCGTCGTCTCTTATCTCGGAGATAATGACTTCCTGCCATCCAATGGTTCCACACAGGTTGTGGTGGAAGCAGGGGCGGGTGAATCGCCAACGACTACCCAAATCCTGGCCTCACCAGTTCCCGGAGTGGCAGGAGCACCGACCACCTTTACCGCCAGAGTAGTAAGTCCTGATGTTCCCCTGGTTAACGGGGGAACCATCAACTTCCACATTGATGGCCAGCCAGTTGCCACCAACGTGGAAGTGGTCAATGGCGAAGCTATAACCATATGGGTTCCGGCCTCGGACGCCTCTTATGTGGTTCAAGCCCTTTATTCTGGTCTGGATGGCGTATTCTCACCTTCGACGTCCATTGCAGGCAGCTATACGGTAGGGACGCCAGAACCCCAGAAGATCGACACATCAACGGCTGCAACTCCATCGTCCACGACGACGGAACCAGGAGAAACGGTGTCAATCGATGTCGTGGTCTCACCAATTGGACAGCCAGGCACTCCCACAGGCCTGGTTCGGATCGTGATGGATGGCGGAGCGCCAGAAGATATCCTCCTGACAGGCGGCACAGCCACCTGGACGACACCGGCGCTTGTGTCTGGTTCTCACGTAGTCACCATCTCCTATCTTGGCGATGGCGACTTCAATGCCTCGACAGCGCCGGCAATTGATATCCTGGTGCAGGAACCATCTTCGACTATTTCCACCACAACCAATGTCCTGGCGACGCCCTACCCAGGTGTCATTGCTCAGGAGACAACATTCACTGCGCAGATCGTAGCATCCGACGCATCCCCTGTTGACATTGGAACCGCAACCTTCAATCTCGACGGTGTCGAGATCGCTGTTGTTCCTGTCAGCAATGGAACTGCCAGCACGACATGGACACCTACAGAAGCAATGTCCCATGTCATCAGCGTTTCCTATTCTGGAGGTGACAATATGTTGCCTTCAGCGTCCACAGATCGTCTTTACCCTGTCGACGCAGGAACAGCTGAGCGTTCTCCGACAACGATTACGGCGACCTCGACCTCTGCCACGGTTAACACTGGAGATAGCATTTCGCTTTCCATTACCGTGAGTGATGCCTCGTCAGAAGGGAATACTCCAACTGGTTCTGTTATTATCTCTCAGGATGGAGCGGAGGTGGCCACGATTCCATTGACCGCAGGACAACTGACCTGGGTGTCTGCCCCCTTGTCGTCCGGTCAACATTCCTTCACCGCCTATTATATGGGAGATACTGATTTCCTTCCCTCGATGTCCACGCAGGTTGATATCGTGGCGAGTGGAGCAGACCTGGTTACGGTGACGACACTCAACGCGTCCCCAACGCCTGGCATTGTAGGCGAACCCGTCGTGCTGACTGCCACGATTACATCCGATTCCACTGTCAGCAATGGTTCGGTGGAATTCATTGTTGACGGGCAGCCAGTTGGAACATCGGGCGTGTTCAACGGTGTTGCCACGCTGACATGGGTACCGGCACTCGAAGGAACTCATAGTGTCCAGGCCAACTATGGTGGGCATGCCGGACTTTTCGCCCCATCAGTATCACCTGCTGTCGATCATGAGGTGGAGCAACCGACTGTTCCGCTTATAGCGACCACTACTGCCCTGGCAGCTCTCCCATATCCGGGTGTCACAGGAACACAGGCCGTATTCACTGCAACAGTCAGTGCGGCCGATGCTTCGAACGTGAATGCCGGATCTGTTGTCTTTTCATGGAACGGCACGGAATTCGCTACCGTTGCCGTCAACAATGGAACTGCAACAGCGACACGTACTCCTGATGCTGCTGGAAACTACTCCGTGGAAGCACGCTATCAAGGTGCTCCTGGCATCTATGCCCCATCATCCTACAATGGCACCTATGCTGTTGATGACCCGGTGATAAAGGCAACAACCACAACTATCGCCACCGCATCTGCTTCTGAGGTTGCGGTGGGTCAAAGCGTTGGAGTGGCAATATCTGTCGTTTCTGGTAATGGTGAACCCTCAGGACAGGTGTCTGTCATTCTCGATGATGACACTCCAGTTCTGCTTTCCCTGGTTGATGGTGGCGTGAGCTGGACTACGCCGGCGTTGAGCGAAGGTAATCATGCGATCACCGTTTCCTATATCGGAGATGACGACTTCCTTCCGTCAAGTGCCGCCCCTGTTATGGTGTTGGCAACTACAACCCCTTCAAACACGGTTCAAACTTCGACGGTTCTGTCCTTGATGCCTTCAAACGGTCAAGTCGGGCAACCGAGCACGTTTACAGCGCTCGTTTCTACTCCAAACGGCACGCCGGCATCAGGTGGGGATATTTCCTTCGCGGCCGATGGAACCGTCATAGCAACTGTCCCTGTGCAGAATGGCGTTGCCACGACTGTCTGGACACCCACACAAGCTCGAGATCATGAGATTACCGCTTTCTATTCGGGAGTGACTGATACCTATAGCACTTCGTCAGCCTCGAGCTCTTATCCGGTTTCCGCTCCATCGTCTGAACGGACGTCAACAACAACTTCCATTTCTGCCGACAGAAACTCAATTCAGGCAGGGGAAAGTGTCCAGCTTGATATCCATGTCTTGTCCGCCGAGGCTGGCACTCCTGACGGCAATGTAGCATTGCTTCTCAACGGAAATCGTGTCGCTACGCTTACCTTGTCCGCTGGAAGCGCCACATGGACAAGCCCGAGCCTGGCCGCTGGCACTTATGCCATTACTGCCTCTTATGAAGGCAATAATGACTTCCTGCCCTCCGCAGCACTACCCATTGTCATCGTCTCTTCCGATACGGGAGCTGCAGTGGAAACTTCCGTCTCCCTGCTCATGACACCGACATCAAGCACCTCTGGTGACACTATATCCCTGCTTGCGCAGGTCACCTCAAGTGGCACCCTGGTCAATGGCGGCACTCTGGCTTTCATCGTTGATGGACAGGTTCTGGCAACGACACCTGTTGTGAATGGAATCGCTAATGCGTCCTGGACGGCAGGAATACCTGGTGATCATACTATCACCGCCATGTTCTCTGGCGTTATCGGGACCTATTTGCCGTCAACAACGCAGGCTGTACATGTCGTCCAACCTGCTGATGGCAGTGGTTTGCCAACCACCACTTCTCTCAACCTGCCTTCAACGCCGATTCCATTTTCGAGCTCAATCTCGATTGACGCCAATGTGTCCGCCTTCAGCGGCACTCCGAGTGGGACTGTTGAATTCTTTGTAGACAACGTCTCTATCGGTTCCAGCGCGATCGGCTCGAATGGCCTGGCATCAATCCCATGGATCACACCCGCCACTCCTGGTTCTGTGAGTATCCGGGCTCATTATTCCGGTTCGGGTGTGCATGAGCCATCTACTGCTTCCGGCATTGTGGAAATCTCTTCTCAGCCCGCTACTGGCCGGCCTTCAACAGTCCATGTGGAAGTGTCTCCCAACCCGGCGACAACCGGTGAGCGAGCTGCCATCCTGGTCGATGTACGCCCGGTCGCACCTGATACGACAACTCCTTCAGGTCAGGTAACGATCTCCCTGGGCGCGCTTGGCAGCCTGCAGGGGACGCTCATCAATGGGCAGGTGTCTTTCCAGACGTCCACTCTTCCATCTGGCTCCTACCCCATCGTGGCCAGTTACTCCGGAGATGACATCCATAACCCCAACACCTCAACACCCTTGTTGCTGGCCGTGAATGCGGGAACCGGTCTGGAAGCGACCTCGACATCCCTTTCCGTCTCCCCCTCTGATATTGATCTGGGTGACACGGTCTCTCTTGTCGCGACCGTAACGAGCATGGGGCTTAATACCCCAACAGGTACCGTTGAGTTCCGTGCAGGCGAAACCGTTATCGGCACCGCCTCTCTATCGAGTGGGGAGGCCTCCCTCTCCTGGATACCGACAACAACCGGTTACCAGAATGTTTCAGCCCATTACCAGGGGGATGCCGGGCATGATCCATCATCATCTGCAAGCCATACCGTTATGGTTCGCCATGTCGATGGGGCAATGGACGATAGCGTGATCTCTCTGACCATGGCTCCTGATCCTGCTTATGCCGGTCAGACCACGGTATTCACCGCAACCGTCTCGCCTGTAGCACCATCAGTTGGCATGCCAACCGGCAACGTAACCTTTTCGCTCGACGGGATCGACACAACGGTATCACTGGTTAATGGTCGGGCGGCCTTTGCTTCGCCCGCGATGTTGACCGGCCGGCATGAAATCATGGCGGTTTATCATGGCGACACCCTGTTCTCTCCCAGCACAACACCTTTGCGTGCTTTCCAGGTGCTCGAGCCTGGGATGACTCCTACGACAGGGGTACTGACTGCTTCGATTGATCCCGCGGCAATTGGCCAGGTCGTTGTTTATGACCTGACCGTGACTGCACAGAACGGCTCGACACCTGCGGGTAATGCCGTCCTGGTTATCGATGGTGTGGATCAGCAAACGGTGGCATTGGTCAATGGTCGTGCCACCTGGACCCGGAAATACGATGCCTCAGGGCAATACCAGGTCGGCGTGCTCTATATGGGCACTGCCACCCATGCACCGTCATCTTCCAATGTCCTTGTACAAACCGTGAGTGAGCAACAGATGCCTGGCTCCATCACCATTCGTCAGGTGGCTGGCAATCGTGATGCAAACTTCACTTTCTCCTCGGATGCCCCCGGCCTGTCAGGAACCATCCGCACACATGATGGCAGAGGTCAGATCGGCCCCGTGGAGATCCAGCCAGGTCGTTATACGATCATGACCCGAGATCCGTCCGAAGCAGGATATGTCTTAAGCATGATCAATTGTACGGATCCGAACGCGGCCATCGATGTTCTGGCTCGTACTGCAATCGTCGATGTGGCTCCTGGTGAAAGCGTGATCTGCACATTCTCGAGCACCGATGCCACCACTGAAACGGTGGAAAGCATCCAGAATTTCCTCGATGCAAGAGCAGATGTTCTTATTGCCAACATTCCGGGTATCGATCGGCGAATTGATCGATTGAAGGACTCTATGAGCGGAGCCGCGTTTAATCCAGGCGCCTTCCTGATGGGATACACTTCGGTCTTTGAGGAAACCGCCCCCATGCGTTTCTCGACCAGCCTTTCGGCGATCGATAGCGTCATGGGACGCCAACAGCCCAATCAATTCGATGTCTGGGCTGAAGGAGCGTTCGGAACGATGCAGCGCGGCGCTGCGGGAGACGGCCTTTATGGCATCGTCTCGGTTGGAGCCGACTATCGTGTCGATCGCAACATGCTGGTTGGCGTCATGGGGCAATATGACCACATGGCTCTCGATCAGGGTTCCGGTGTGAAAATCGAAGGCAATGGCTGGATGGTTGGTCCCTACATGACCATGCGTATTGGTGAGGGGGTCTATCTTGATCTCATGGCGCTTACCGGCGCATCGAATAATACGGTTTCGCCTTATGGCACCTATACCGACAATTTCGATACGCGACGCAACCTGGTCAATGCTACCCTGCAGGGAGATTGGGATATGGGCGGCTGGACGTTCGAACCACGGGCTCGTGCTACCTATTTCGATGAAACCAGTGAGTCTTATGTTGACTCACGTGGCATTCGAATCCCTGAAGTCTCAACCCATAAGGGTTCGCTCTCCATCGGTCCTGGCGCTTCCTACGCCTTCTCTCTCGATGCCCTGGAAGTTGAAGTCGGGGCTCGAGTGGAAGCTGCTGCCGATATTTCCAATGCCAATGGCACCCTTGGCCTGACCAATACGCGTGGCCGGCTTGAGGGCACCATCGATATCGGTCTGCCTGGTGGCGCCGGGTTTGATCTTACGTTGATGTATGACGGCCTTGGCAGCACTAATGGCACCATTGGAGCCCGAGCTGGGCTACTGGTTCCACTGGATTGAAATTAGTGACGGGGGAGTGATCTCCCGTCACCCTTTTACGGTAAGCAGGGGCTCGATGCGGAACCCGCGACGCACCATGCCGGCATTAACCATTGCATCCACTACTGAGTCGATCGGGCGATAAGCCGCTGGTGCCTCCTCCTTGAGCCGGCTCATGGCTTCGCTGAGGACATCTTTTCTTCCTTTAAGCATTGGGTCACAGAGATCAACCGGGCCAACAACACGTAATCTGGATAATGCCGATGCTTCTTGACGCCTGGCTTCCTGTCGGGAAAGGCGCCTGCCTGCACCATGAGCCGATGACGATAGTGTTTCCTTGTCACCGTTTCCCAACAGCAACCATGAGCCATCTCCCATCGACCCTGGCAGGATGACGGGCTCACCGTGCCAGCGATATCGTGTCGAATCAACGGTGCCTGGTCCTGCTGCAGGGCAAGCTCCTTTGCGGTGTCGAACCTTTTCTTCCTTTATCCAGGCCACATTATGCGGCGCGTCGTAAATCAACCTGCTGCCGATATCTCGACCAAGAGTCCGGGATATCGCTTCTATTGCTTGCATTCCGATGAAAAATCGATTGGCAAAAGCAACATTGACGGCATTAGCTTGCCCCATTCGGAAACGCTCAAAAAGCTCGGCATCCCGATCCATAGAGACAATGCGGTAGTCGGACACCAGCCCTTTACGACGCAACAATGCAGTGCGAACTATGGAGCCGACCCGCTGTCCAAAATCCAGAGACCCGGAATGGACGACTATAACAATAGAGCCCTCTCTCACGCCAGCAGTACGGGCTAACGCGCCATCAATGATCTTGCCAACACGCCCGATTTCGACAAAGTGGTTGCCGCCACCGATATTCCCGAGAATGGAGTCATGGCTCGATCCCAGCCTGATATCTGCGTAATGCTTGAAATCCGCGAGCAAGCCACCGGCATCAAATCGTCCCATGTCAGTGGTGGAATCCAGATCTTGCCAGGCCTGATCGATATTGATGCTGCGCAGCAATCCTACGTGATCAGTGGGCATCAGGCTTTCAATCAGTCCTGGCAAGCCGTCCTGAAGAATGGCATGTCGATGCCGACCAGATAAAGCTAGATCGCGGCCTCCCTGAAAGAAAACATGCCGCAGGGTGCTCTCGAGTTCCGGCACCAGATCTTCTTCCGCAACCCCATCGAGCGCTAACATGCGCATCCCGCAACCAATATCGTTGCCGATAAGATGGGGAAGCACGCCTCTCAATGAGTCTACGACAACTCCAACCGGTACCGGTTTGCCGGGGTGAAAGTCGGGAGTGGTGGCGATCGCAGATAAAGTGACACCGGCGGCGTCGCAGGCTTCACGCGTTGGCAATGCTGCTTGGAGGTCGATGCGAGCGTTTTTCTTTTGTCGATCCGGCTCATCAATAGCCGTGACCGACAGAACACGATGCCCCGAAAGGCAATAGCTGTCGCTCCGTGTCGATATGACATGGTCGTTCATTTTAGGATGCTCTCTTATGCTGAGGTAGCAGCCGCGGCAATACGAGAGCGACGAAACTCATATACATGGATTGTCGGATCGTCAAGACAGATCAAGGGCGGGATGTCTGGAATGCATCCCGCCCTTGGAAGGTACTCACCTGGCGATACGAATGAGGTTTAGATGGATAAACCTTTTTTGCTATTCAGGGTCTCTGCCCATTCCGGCAGCACATTCGTCAATTCGATTTCAAAATCTTCCGGATGGTTGATGGCGTCGTTTGCAGAAATTACGCTGTCTTCGATGTCCAGCATCTCATCCACAGATGCTGGAACAAAGCCGCCATTGGCATTCCATTGAATCTCAGCATAAAGCAGTTTTTGGGTTTCGGTATCCGCGACGAAACGCGTACCGTATTCACGTTCTTTTCCCGTTTCCTCATCCGTGAATATATGCCCCCAATATTCAGCTACGGCATATTCGTGGGATAGATCATTGCTTTCCCAACTTAGTCCGTGTCCAGTCCATGCTCTTACGACTGCACCTTGCTCATCGAGCTCGGTCTGGATAGTGATGGTGTCATCCAGCATTCGGACTTCTTTTTCCCATTGAGCAAAGGTCTGTTTGGGTGTCATGTGATTTTCTTTCCTGATATATTGCTCTTCGTATTTCTATGGGTCAATGCAGCAAAAGACAAACGGCTTTAAATTTGCATAAGTCGCTTGGACCGAGACGCAACAGCGGCCGGGCTTCAACCTCTATCGGCGCCCAACGTTTGGGCACCGGGTTCGAGTAGCAGTTCAGCGACCCCACCCATTACTTGAAGGAGCGTCTTCCTCATCTTGATCGAGGGTTGGCGCAGATTCAGGTATGGGTTGGTATTTGACTACACCTCGCATTTTGCGGTCAGGTCATTTAGGGATGACATCGAATAAGGTTCTGCGACTTGGTGTGTCTTCGAAATAAGCTTAACTTAAATGATCGGCCGCCTGAAGTTCGCTCGCCGCTACGGCTTGAGTGTCCATGCGGCCGCCGCCCTGTCCATTGCCCGTCGGGCAATGCGAATGTCCGAGCGCATCCCGCACCAGGCGGATGGAACGGTTATCGTTCCCCTCCGCCGCGGCGCCCATGTCGCCCTGCCTCGACCTGCAAGGATCGAGCCCCATGAGGGGAGCCCCGTTAGGGGCGACAGGCACGTATGGTCAGCCTGGAGCCGGGTGTGCCGAGGATACAGGATGGCGCTTGCCGCACAGGGACGGGCGGAGCGCATGCTCCGATCCGCGTCAGGGAGAAACGCCGGCGTCAGCCGGCGGAATGTACCCGCACCGCTTACCAATCACATTAACATCTACATATTTGTAGACATTATCTTGACCTTCTCCTATATTGTCCTGACTGGTGCTGGAGAATGACATGAACCTTGAAAAACGTGGCGACCTGGCGAAATCAGAGATTTTCGAAATTGCGGGCACGCTGCATGTGCTGATGCTCAACGCGTTGTTCCGCCAAACACGAATGCGTGCTCCAGATATTGTCTTCCACGGCGGGACATCCCTCAAGGTGGCGCGTAGCTCTCAGCGTTTCAGCGAAGATCTGGACTTTATGATTTCCCCTGAAATCGAGGGGAAGCTACGCGAATATATCGTGGCTGCGCATCGTCGCTCAAAAGAAACGGCATCCGTTCTCTACCCTGGATGTGAGTTGGAACTGAAGGGACCCAAGGAAGGTGACATTCTTCGCTGGCAAGTGCGCTGGACGCACCCGAACAAGCGGACAGCTGTCAAGGTCAAGATCGAATTCATGATTGCTGAGGCAGAGCTACTGCGTCGTTACAGATCCGTCAGCGTCCTGCCAACGCCTGATCTGCAAGGATCCGTTCGTATCGGCACCAGCTTACCTGTTCCTGACCTCATCTCGGCTTGGGCTGACAAGATCAAGGCTGTCGCCTCACGCCCGGAAATGAAGTGGCGCGACATCTATGACCTGGCGTACATTTCTGATCATCTTGGCAAAAGCCGAGATGATGAAGCTGAGACAACAGCTGTTCTAGGTGTCGGGGATCTCTATCGATATTCCTCCACTGATCTCGTAAATGATCTGACAACAGTGCTGGAATCAGGCATTCTCGATCGTCTGGATCTGTTCGAAGACGATATCCGCCACTGGTTGCATGATGACGTCTGGGAGGATCTGCAGTCGGCCGGCCTTTTGTCGGCTATGCTCGCCAAAGGGAAGACTGAGCTCGTCCGCGCTCTCGATATCGTGCAGGCGTCACTATCCCAGGAGATCAAGCCATGAAACGAAGAAATTCCTTTGAGATGCTTCGGGATCTTCCTGGCGTATTCAGTCTCCGGGATGTCGTGATCAGACACGGTCTTTCCGAGGCGGCAGCCCGGCAATATTGCTGGCGATGGGGTAATGCCGGCATGGTCACTCCTGTTGGCCCAAGAATTGGTGTTTTCTACAACCTGGTCGTCGAACCCAACAAGGAATACCTCTTGGCGGCCGCACTCGAAAAAGCATTGGGTATCCGCCCATATGTAATCGTCGGTCATTCTGCCCTGAATGATGCCGGCTGGACTACACAAATGCCACAGCGGATCGAACTGGCACTCCTGGTAACCCGTGAAACGCATTCCTATCCGATGATCGATGGCGTTGACATTCTGCCGCGGCCACTTGCCTGGTTCCAGGCCATGAAACCAGGCATCGCAGGGCAGTTGCATGGTATCGCCATCCTGCCACCTGAGCATGCCCTGGTGGATACTCTACGAACCAGACTTTTGCATGGTAATGAGCCCAATCGCGGTTGGCGGCCAGGGGCTGATGACATCGACCCATTTGATATCAATGCTAATGAAAGCCTGGTGCGGATGCGCGAAATCGCCGCCGCCATCAAGGTACCTGAAAAAATCTTGCTCGATTATCTGAGCCGAATTGAGTGCTTTGAGGAAGCTTTAAACGATAGCGCAACAATGTCTACAAATATGTAGACATTGTTGCGCTTATGCATTAAGGCCGAGGCGCTGCTGATGGGATCGGATTCTTAGGAATCGGACCTTCGCCAGCAATCCAGGCATCAAGCTCTTCCACGGTATACCACCCATGGTTGTTTTCATTCTGCTTCATTGGATTGAGGAAGAAGACAACGGGATATTCCGTTATAAGTTTTCTCCCCATCGGCTCGAACCCTTCTACCCATTTTGGCGACAGAGCATAAAAACCACATCTCCGCTCGAATGAATAGGGCGGGACTTCCTTGTTTACTTCAAGCAGCCGATCCCGGATGCCAGTGGCTGCAGCCGCCTCTGCCAAACGTCTTGCATCGAGATCATTCTCAAGCATTACATCCTTGGCTGACTGTGGAACCCTGGAAGGAATTGCGAGCACCAACCCCCCTTGAGCGAAGGGGTTGTTACCAGTTCCTCCAATCCACACAGCAAAATCACCGCTGCGAAGCGCCGCCTCCAAATCAGCAACAGCATTTCTTGCTTCATCAGAATAGGCCAGGATACGAAATCCGCCTCCATCCCATTCTGCAAGCGCTGCTTGATCCCTGTATGGGTGTCTCATATGCTTAAAGATGGCATTCTGGTCTGAATTGTTCAAAGAAGTATGCTTCGAACACTCCAGATATCTCACTGGATCTTTGCGTCCCTTGGTTTGGAAGTGGGGGCGCTCCCCCTCGAAACTCATGATTTCATTAGGAAATCTCATCTCACCAGACATTGACCTGGATTCAATTCCAAGCCCTGCACCAGTGATTCCGAGGAGATGGCGCAAATCTTCAACGCCGAATTCATGTTCCGCGGTAAAGTTGGCCTCGAGCACCATGGTGAAGAACTGACCGGTCTCTTCATCGGTGTAAATCTGTACGCCACCTGCTGGCTTCATGTTTATACTCCTTTGCCCCTGAGGCTTTCCATCCGTTCCGCCGTCCTGGGAGCGGGAACTCGTTCCATTTTGCTCCCAACTTCAGAGAGAAACAACTCCATAAGGCTATCCCATTCTGGTGCCAATCCGACCCACTCCGGATAAGATGCCATTTCCCCCATTCTCGGCACCCACTCGGGAATACGCTTAAGCAGTAAAATGCAACGCCGCAGATCAGCAGTATCACGAGGAGCCGGTACTTCCCTTTCCTGTCTTTCACCGGTCATGTGAGCTCTTATCGCCAATGATGAAGTGCCTAATTCCCCGTTGTCCAACCACTGCCTGGCACGCCGCTCTACGGGACCTGAGCTCTCGAACCGCTGATCTTCCGCTAATGTTCTTGATTGTCCCATGAAGATCTCGGTCGACTGACAACGGGGACAGCAGATAGCCATCATCTGCTGTAAAAAACGATCGATCGAGACATTGACTTCGGTGAACACACCGAAAATCTCATCACATTTTCCGCAGCGTAGCTGCTGTTCCTGAAAGGTTACCAGTCTCCCATTTTCAATGAATTCTCGTTTTTTCATAGCTCGTACAATCCCCCTGCGAAGCCGAATACAAGCGCCATGAGCACCGTACCCACGCAATACATAAGCAGCATCCATATACTCATAACACGCCTCCAACGGGTATTCGTACCGGATATTGTTTGAACAACATCTGGTATCCGCGATTCCTGCTTGAAAATGGCCTTCCTCGAAACGCCATGGAAAAATCTGGTTTTATGGTGCCGGCGGAATGACCGAAACCGGTGTTGGAAGCGAGCAATCCTCCCCCAACTCGCAATCCACTAATGGCATGTTTATCATTGTCTGTCTTTCCGCCCCGCCGCCAGGCATGGAACCCACCAGCACGTATCCGATCAACCCAAAGATCAGGGCAACAACCGCTCCTGCACCTATTCGCTTCCCAATATCGTTCGTCGGGGTTGCATACCGCATCGTCGGTCTCCTTCCGATGTCGAATCGACGTCGCATTCTGCCGCGACGCGACCCATTCCGTAAAGCCTCAGTTCGCAATGTCTCAGGATTGCCCCCTGGTTCCCTGCCCAGCAACTCTACTTGCGCTCAAGAATCACGCTCTGCTGGCAAGCAACAAATCCTTGCGAGACGATCTCTCGCATCTGGAAATCATCTGCTGAATATCGATATCAGGACCTCTTTGTTGACCTGCTCGGTAAACATGACGATACGGCCTTCTGCGAACAAGAAAACACCGCAGGCTGGGTTAACACCCTTATACCCCTTCCCTCCAAATGCCCAAACATTCATTCTTTCACACCCCTGTGTTAGCGTATTCTTATCTAAATCATCAGGGAATACTGCCGTGCACGAATTCGCCCGCCAAATGACTGACGAACACCTGATCCGAATCGTCACCACTCTTGACCGCATTGCCAAACCGCTACCGCAGCGTTTCGAAGGCGATGACACCGACCTGGTCGAACTCATGAATGAACTTGGGCTGAAACAAGACCTCATAAGCAAGCTTCTGATCACTGGAGAAGTGCTACGAGAGTGTTCTCACCGAGGTCTTCAAATCCCCCGCCCGAATAATCCTGCGCCTGAAAACTCATCGGAGCAGCCTGTCTTCAAATTGTAACGGAAAGGCTTCGCAGGGAATGGTTTTCTGCGAAGCCTTTCCCTCGATTACCTCAATTTGCAGCAACTTAACCAACTGCCCTCGTATTCATTATTACTGATTCCCTCACGCACCCATCCCACCCGAATATTTTCTCTTTTATGAGACATCCCTGCGCCATCCTCCAGGGAAATCCATTCATCCGTAATAAAATATTCACCAAATTATATTCTGCGGCATAAGAGTTTTGCCCGGATTGAATACGTTATCTTTAGCGAGTACTCTTAGGCGTTTAAAAAGAAAGAGGGTTCGCGAATGAAGCTGAGTGTTGCTATTGCCCTGGCGGGGCTTTTATCTACTCCCGTTATCGCACAGACGACTTCTGGGGACCCCCATTTCAGACTTAATTGGAATGGGGGTATAAATTCCGTACCCGGCGGTGATACAGGTGCCCCTGGTGGCGACCCTGAACCCCCTGTGCAACCAAACCCCAACGTCACTCTTTCTTATGCGCCGGCCATCGCAACACTAGGACAACCTCAACCCGTCGTCGCTTCCCCGCACTATACAAACGGCTTTACCCCTTATGGATTTGAATTCACCAACTACGTGCCTGACGCGAGTATCGACAATGAAACCGGCGTCATCACCTGGACACCTGTCGGTACATCCGGAACCAACCGCGCTATCGTCCGCATGTTCACTGATGCCAGCCAATCCATATCCGCCTCCGTGACAGGCGTTTTCGAAATCGATGTCGATGGGCCATTCTCCATTTCCGTCGATCCTGGGAATATGGAATTCCAAAAAGGACAACCCGGCATTTCTCAGACTTTTACGGCTACCTCTTCTACTACGGATTTACCCGCTGGTGGATATTGGTCTGTTGAAACGTCTGCGGACTATTCCCCTATCTACAATGAGGAAAATATTGTCACGATCGATCTCGACGAGATCAATGCCAATACTGGAGGCTTTTATCCGGGGCACCAATGGTTCCAATTCACTTATAACTGGTGGGACACGAGCTGGAACAGCCTTTCAGTCCGCAGTGATCCAGTCGAGCTCACTGTCCAACCCGCGCCGACTATCGGTTATACCAGCAGTTCGGATTCAACTTATCGCGTCGACGATGAATACATCATCCAAATTCGTCCAGGCACGGCCGTCACCATTCCCGGCATCATGCGGAATGGTGCTATCGGTTATGAAGCATCGCCTCCGTCATGGATCGAAAACTTCGGAACCTTGCCTCCAGGCATCACGATTGCCGCCAATGGCACTATTTCAGGAACAACAACGGCACAGCCAGGAGAATTATTTGATGTGAGCCGGGTTGCCAAGGCCGCCAACGGCGCACTCGGTTCAGTCGATCTCATCTTCATGGTGGTGAACTCATTCACAAATCCGAGCGAAGACAAGGACGATGACGGATACCTGGCATACGAAGATCCTGACGATAATGATCCCAAGGTTCCATTCGATGCTGATGCGATTCCACATAGCCTGCAAATACATGAACCCTGGGCTCGTTGCGACGTCACGAATACTTATGGTACGCCTTATGGCCTCAAATCGATGCATTCCGGTTTTGGGTATCTTTCCGAAGTCGAGGAATACGTAAATACCCTCAATGATGGCTCTGGATACGACCTCGTCGGCACAGATACATATTGCGTCTATAACGAACAAACCGGAATGCTTGCCGCCCAGTGGGGTGGCAGCTCCGACGCAGACGGCTTCCCACCTGGATGGAACGGACAACCCAAGACCGTGTTCCTCCAATTCTGCCGCGTCGGTGGCAGCGATGACGACGGTCCGTTTGTCTGCGAAGAGTGGGGAGGCTGGACCGATTATCAGCCTTGGCAACTTGTTCTTTACCCAGGTGATGTTTGCAACCTGAATGGTAATGACGCGCTCTACTACGAGGGTGTTCTTGACAGTCCTGCGGAAACTGGCACCTCTGGTCCATTCGGGTACTTCAAAATCGACCTCTATCCCGACGACGTAATGCCAACGTTGCAGCCCGAGGGAACCATGACATTCCCTCGAGAGGAATGCGGCCTGCGTTTTTATACGCCACCGGCTCCATAAAAACCGAAAACCGACTCGACCGGCGGGAAGATACAGTCATCTTCCCGCCGGTCAACGTTTATTACCTCCTTAGTACCAAACCTTCCTGGTCGCATAATGAGAAACTGTTTACCTCGTCATTCAATTCCTCTGGATGCCATTTCCCGGCGAGATTATGGTTCAGGTAAAGGAGATTATCATGTTCCGGTTCATTTCATTCCTGACCATGACCGTTTTCGCAATGGCGTGTACGCCGGCGGTCGCCTACACTGAATGGGTGCCATCATCGGCTTATGCGACATCAAGGCCAAGCCCATCGCTTGGTCATGGGCCCGATAGTGGTTATTGGGTTATTCTTGGCTCCGTTCCCACTCATGATATCCGATCTTGGGAATCTCAAGGCCGCAGGGTGCTCAACAAGGCTTCCGCTTGCGGATTCGAACCTTTTGATGACCTTTCGGAAAAGTTCACGGGCTTCGTGCCAGGATATGACGTTTTCGTCGTTGGCCCCTACGCTTCCCTCAAGGAAGCCAGCCAGGTACGCGACATTGCCCGACGCTGTATCCCTGACGCATATGTGAAGCAAGGACGATATGTTGGAAAGTGAAATGACGGAAAACATGACACCACGTTACGAAGTCTGGCGTGGGTATTCTGATACGGATACTCCCGCGCAACACCTGGAAGATGTGGAGACTCTGGAAGAAGCCATGGATGCCCAACGCGAGGCCAGTTCCGACCCGATGTCCTACGCCTTCGTGCTCGAAAAGGAAACGCAAAAGATCGTATCGGATACTTATGCTGCGGCTCTGTAAAGAGCCGCAGCATTTCGTCTATTCCTACCACGACGCCGTCGATTAAAGAGGGCGTCTATTTACACTTTTGCTCTTACCCTCCAGGCTTAACCCATAGACAGCAGGAAACACGGTTGATGGGAACTCCCGAGCTTTTAGTAACCCGCATATTGGAGATTCAGGAATTCGCCGAGGCGCGGGTTGCTGAAGATCCAGGTCTTTCAGGTATCTCTCCCGCAGAGTTGCTCGCCATGACCAATCAGCTGTCAAACCTGATTGATCAAAATGCGAGTTTGCAGCGCGACATCCGGGTTTTAGAAAAATTACGCCCACATTGGGCTAAAGGGTATTCCAGTGATTCCATGGCCGCTCAGGCAGCAATAGCCGCCTTGTCGGATATATGGGGAATTCTGAACGTGTCCAATCAAACGGAAGCCATGGAAACTCTTAGGAAACTTATCGCCATCCGGGATGAAAGCGAACGCTCCCCCTCCGCTGTCTCTTCATGAAGTATTAACGAAAAATCTGAATACCCGATGACACGCATTACCCCACGTCGCATAGATGACTGCGAAAACCAGGAGTAATCATGTCTTTTGTCGTCAGCAACTCAACCATCCTCAAGACCACCAACGACGCCTTTCGCGACGAGCGTACATATGGTGCCGGAAAGGATGTCGACCGGTTGGTGACGATTCGCCCTGACCGTCTCGACGACAGCGCCATGCTCGATCTCGAGCGCGCCGCCAAGGAAGACGGAGACACACGCTCGGCACGTGCGGCCGCTGCGATCGTGAAGGCGCGCAACGGTGAAACCAATATTGCGGTTCCCAACTTCAAGGCCTTCTACAGCATTCTTTCCTCTTATCTGGAGGCTAATGCCAAGAACGGCTGGATCTTCATCACCGGGGCGGACGGCAATGCCTATCCCGAGCTCGTAACCAATATCCTTATTACCCTGCCCAGTCGCACGGAAGAGGAAAAGGTCGTCATCCGTAGCGTTTACTATGGACACTCTTACAACGGGGACAAGATCTGCTATTCCAAGAATAGCCATACTTTCCAGCCGGCCAGCCTTCGGGGGCGACGTGTCGCCGATATTCTCAGCGATTATGGCATCCAGGTCGCTACCGATGAACTGATCGCAGCCCATGAGGCATCCATTGCACGCTACCAGAAGCTCGTTGCCGGGCATTTTGCCGAGCAGTACCGCTTCACTGGCACTGTTCTTGCCACCGAAAATCGCTGGGATACCCAGATCTCGGCCAAGGGACGCCGGGTCATTCATGACCTTTCCACTTCTGACTATGCTCCCTATTCCCGTCTGGAAGATTCCAGCATCCTAATCGAAGATGAGGGCATCGTTCCCGAACATCCGGTCGTTCGCGTGTTCGATCTGGGGACGCATGACTTCTATTGGGTTCATGAATCCTACCTCACACCTTATGTCTATGATCACTCCATTCGCGAAAAGCTCATTCTGCCGCGAACCCACCACGACCTACTCGAGATCCTGACCGAAGATCTTGACGCCTTCATTGACGATATCGTTGAAGGCAAGGCTACGGGTAACGTCGTTCTCTGCAAGGGGCAGCCTGGGGTGGGTAAGACCACGACGGCCGAAGCCTATAGTGAAATCATGGAGAAGCCGCTTTATCGCATTCATGCCGGCAGTCTCGGCACCACGGCCGAAACAATTTCCAAGAACATCAAGGTCATCCTCGATCGCGCCTTGCGCTGGAATTGCGTGCTGCTTCTCGATGAAGCCGATGTCTTCATCAAGAAGCGGGGAGATAATCTCGAGCAGAACGCCGTTGTCGCCGAATTCCTGCGCGCGCTCGAATACATTAATGCGGCCAGCCTGATTTTTCTGACGACGAACCGTCCGGACGATATCGATGACGCTATCATTTCCCGCTGCGCGGCTATTATCGAATATCTGGCGCCCACGCCCGCGGATATGCGTCGCATCTGGGAAGTGTATAATGTCCACTTCAAGGCCGGCATGGATGACGCGCTCATGGATCAGCTGATCGAGATGTTCCCTGGTATCGTGGCGCGCGATGCCAATCGACTGCTGCGCCTGGTTCTGCGCACTGCGAAGAAGCGAGACACCCCGATCAATGCCGATCTCTTCCGCCGTTGCGCCATGTTCCGTGCCATCAAAATGGCTGACCACAGTTAAGGATGATCCGATGCGCCTGCCTGAACGCCTGCCCAGCGACATTAATGAAGCTATCGAATATCTGCGCACAGGTGGCCTGGCTGAAGTCAGCGGCATCGCCGACGCAGCCTACCACACGGGTACGCAGAGACTTGAAAGCGAACCCGCCATGATGCTTGCCTTATGCATGCTGGCGCACATGGGTATTGTCATGGATGCAGCTTCCCGCCGTGCGGAAGGGCTGCCTGAGTGGGCCATTGAGATGGCGGCTGCTATCACTCTGGAAGGAGACAATACCGCGGCGATCCTGGATGAAATCGGCAAAGCCCTGGTGCTCGCTCATTCTATCGGCCGGGCTGGCGCTCTCGATGATGCTGCGCGAGCCGCAGATGCTACTAACGATGTGGCTCAAGCCGTTGAAGCCATCATGGCCCTGCCGACAGGAATGCCATAATCTACCGAATCGCCGCATCGTACCCGACAACCCAACCTGTTGAACCACGTGTCTCTTCCTGGCGATGCCAAAGCCATGTTAACCTGATCTCAACCTTTTAGAGCTATCCCTATAGGTGATCATGGAGAAGAAAATGAACACCAACACCCCTGCAGCCACCGCTGAGCACGACGAACAGGATCTGAGCGACGCCAAGACCCTGCAGGAAGCGCTGGCTGAAGCCACCCCCGAACAGCTCAAGGGCTTTGTGACCGATCTCGAAAAGACTGCTGCCGAACGGAAGGAGCAGAAGGAGGATTGATCATCTTCCTTGATGCCAATGCGGAATCGCCTCCTCTCTGGACGAATCGTTCACCCAAGCGCCACCACTCCTGAATACGAGCTCATCGTGGAACACACGATGAGCTCGTGGTTTGGTTTGCGCCAAATCATCTGCATTCAGACCTATCGTGGCAACATCGCCTGGAGACGGTATCCGCAGGGCGACGATGTCGATAACGATACCGCAAAATGGCTGAGCCAACAAACACAACAATCCGAATGGACTCAAGAGGCTCCACCGTCGCTGCAAACGGAGACTGACCTCTTCAACGCCCTGGGTGAATCCCTGATCAGGCTTTCCGTCGGCTCCTGCTCTTGCGGCACCAAATCTCCCGAAATTTCTTTCCATGCATCCGACTGCCGATATAGAATCTCAGCTAGCGCACTGGAAACCTTGGGCACCTTGCGAAATACCGTATTAAGCCTTTCTCACTCGGCATCGTGACATGCACCAACACGGAGTACGATATTCATATCGATTGGAGAGATGTAAATGGATTTGAACGCTTACACTCCCGTTCTCCTGCATGGTACTTTGCCCTTGATCCGTGACGTCGCCTCTGGCCGCATCCGGTTCGCGCGCCTTGGGGTCGATGCACCTGAAAATTGCGTCACTAGCGCTACACAGCTCCCAGATGCTGCTTTTACCCTGCACATCTTCGACGACGTCAAAACTCGGAACGGCTGGGTCATGGCGGCTAATCGATTTGGCGGCAATGTCATCGAGACTTGTATTCCCGACAGCACTTTTACAGCAGCCATCGCCCTGGAGATCGACCACTCCAAAAGTCTTCCTCACGCCGATAGCCTGGATGAAACCGTCAACCTGATTTACGAAAAAGGAACCAATCCTGAAGCCCTGATGGCTCATATCCGCAGGAGCCGCGGCGATAGTATGGATCGCAATATGCTCGATCTTGGACGACGAGCCTGGGAAGCCGCCTGGCGAGACGATTACGAGATCCTGTCGGCCGCCGGATGCGAAAGGGAACGCCCCTCAGCCTTTACTCCCCTGACTGCACAATCCCCATTATCATTTCGCTTCCCCGGCCGCTTCCACACCTCTCAAAGCTATGTCGCGGAGCGCGACGATAATGGCTATGTCATCAGCTGGACATGGTACAGCAGTCAGCGCGATGATGATCTGCAGCAGGAACTGATCGCCCGTATGGATGAGCTTGGAATCTTCCCTCACAAAGATAATGTCGGCATGCGATTTGAGACGCTGTCCAAGGACGCCATTGCTCACCTGCAACAGGCTCATAAGTCGTTTTCTGACCTTGAGGATGATTTGAGGCGCCGCCAGAAGCTGCGGAACCATGTTACTTCCGCTCTGACAAACGACAAGATGATGACTATATTGCGTCGAGCTCGAGCCGGATCCCCTATCGTTACAGAGCATCTGGCTAATCCCGGAATGCAGGTCAATCCGAAAACAGGTACTCCGCAAACGGCACCAAATATTCACTTCCGGTCTGCTCTGCGAGATGGCTGGCTAGTCATCGCTTATCCTGGCGATAAACAAGATAACGCATCGTTTCCCAAGACACGCTCTCCGATCGTTCTAACACTCAGTACGGCCGGCAAGGCTCTGTGCGATGGCAATACCGAGCTGGCTGTCCAATTAGTCGAGCCTCTTTGGGAACAAAACAAATTCATCGACCCACGTCGCATGACCCCAAGCCAGCCTTTGCTGCCATCTATTCTTGCGGCCAATACATGGCTGGACGATAAAATGCGGCACAAACTCGCACAACTGGTCTCGGCATCCATAAGTACTTCTGATGATGCTGGACGCATCCTTCAGGGGCATTCCGGAAATATGACAGGCTGGTCATTGATCGCCGCGGGAATCGCTACCGGATGTATCGGCATGGACGAAAATTCCCGGTTCGAAATTAGGGACGATGGCCGATCGTTCACAATCTGATCACTCACATGGAAGGAGTCGGCAGGAGTTCCGGTTCTCGGCGTAAAAGACCATTGGCAATCCTGGGTCTCGTTGTTATTTCAGCACCGATTGCCTGCCAGAATTTACGTCCACGCGGGCGAATGTCATAAATTTTGAGATCTTCAGGACATGCTGCGGCCACGGCTGCGACGATGCGTTCACCATACCCCCGAAGACGCATTTCCTTTTTGACTTCGATTTTTATCAAAGCATCAACGGTCGGCTCGCCATTTCGACGTTCATCCGACAGGTTCACCATGAGCTCCACGAAACCAAATAATGCTGCATCCTCACCCTGCTCAAAAAACTCAGGAACCCCATAAGCGGAAAAACGCATCCGCATCTGTCCTGGTGGGTGAAAACCCTGTGTACGCATCCCGCCGATAATGAGCATATCGCGGCTTTGCCATTGGAAAAAACCGAGACCTTTTTCCTTATATACGACGTCAAGAACGGGAATACGCATTCCAAACCCCATCAGTTGCCGTGTTGTTTCTGTTCAACTCATGGAGTTGGAGTCATTTCAACGGCCAGATCGGTATCAATGACTGCACCGATCTCGAATTTGTCATGAGGATAACTGCCAGCTGATCCAATCAACCAAATTCGGCGTGGATCGTTCTGGGTGCCGTAGCTCTCGTGCCCTTCGACAAAACCAGTAATCTTGGCCGGACGGAAACCAGTGTCCCCTCGATCACTCCAATGATCGGTTATACCCTCCCAATCCCCATTCGCCGGCCGAACCAGGACATGGGCATGCTCACCCCATTTCTTCGCAATGTCGTCGATGTGAATCATGTGTCTTCTCCTATCAAGATTGTCTTACGCTACACCATGGTGAAGCAATCCACATCATGACGGCTAGTTGTCCCAGAATTCCTCAAGCCGCAGCCACTTTCCCAGTTATGTTCATTTTGACAACGCCCCCCATCCGCTGCAACCATTCTCAACTCATGGGGCACCCGCCGGACTTCTCGCAAGGCATGATCGCCATCAAGGCCTCATGCCAGATGATTCGGACGCCAGAATTCTTGCCTCATCCAGATATTTCAAATGGCTTCTTGCTTTTTCGGCGAGATCTTCCAGATGCGGACGGAATTCATCAAATTCCAGACCTTTTCCTGCTTCCTGAGCATAAAGCGACATCGCCGCAAGAAATTCAGCTTCGTTTCCGAACTGGGTTAGAACAAAATTCGTGTACCTCTTTTTATATGGACCATCGAGATAGGTTTCGAACAGATGCGCGTCGTCAACCCTGCCGCCGGCATCGAACATGAGGTCTCCATTCAAGCAATAGGCATGAACGACATGCCGGCCACCTTTAACCAAATCGACGACGATAGCTCCGATTCCTGTCCCATATTCCCGGGTCATCGCCATGGCGAAAGCGTAGCAATGCCCATAGCGATAGCGTTCAACCAACCTCTCAACGGAAATTTCCTTTTCCATAATCACATGCCTGGTGCCGTGGATTCGTTTTCTGGTTCATCGCTGTAGGCAATGATAGTGCGTTCGATCCATTTCATTGCCGATGCTTCGGATTCGAAATCACGATAGGTCATTTCTCCATCATTGCTGTCTTCAAATACAGCACGCCACATTACCAGACCATCGAGCTCGTGCCGGTCGACCCGCCCCGTCCAGCTATCAAAGACTTCAATAGGATCGGATGACGATACCGGTTCCGTATTCAGAACATCTATCCTGGCGTTTTCGGCGGCAATCAATTCCGGCAACATTGCCACTCGGGCTGCCCATAACTCATCAAACGATGTGCCCTTGCGGTATTCATCGACATATTGAGCTGTCAAAGCCTCTACCCAATCAAGACGTTCATCCTTGGTAAGACCGGGGTAGCTGTAAAAATCTGCAGCGTAAGCCAGGCTTTCGACATGCTCCCGCAGAGGAATATCAACACTAAACAGATCCTGCGTGAGGATATATTCCCATGCAAAAGCCTGCGCCTCAGGAAGATGAGAAACTGCCTTGGTATAAATACGGCTCCACGGCCTGTTACCGAATTCAGGGATACCCCCTCCGAAGCCGAAACCTTCCCTCACGATCCTTTTAGGAGCCAGGGTGACGAAGTGCCCCATCTCATGCAAAGTTGCTATGGCGTCAAATTTTTCTTCCTGTGCGGCATAACGTTCAGGAAAACGGATCGCAACAAGATGTCCGTTTTCATCGATTTCCTGTTCGACATTATCAACCCCATCCAGGATCAGATGTTTATCGGTGAAATAACGCCGCTGCAGAAGATCTCTTGCTGCGTCTGTATGCAAGGGAGACTTATCGACCATTCGCCTACATTCCCTGTTTGGCATCATATCTCGAATACGCTACCGCGCCCCAGAGCAATGATCAAAGACATCTGGCAGATTTCCGGGATCTCGGCTACGAATACCCCGATTAAACCGCACTTGAGTATTCAGGATCATCCATGACCAGGTCACCCATGACATGGGGCAGCTTCACTCCAACCTTCCTCGATACCCTGGCCGAACACATTGCCAGTCGACGCGTCCTGGAAATCTTTGCTGGCAATGGGTATCTGGCATCCGAATTGTCACGACGTGGTGTCGACATCCATGCCACAACCCTGTTCTCTGGGCACGATGGTCACGAATACGGAATGCATCATGCAGTGGAAGAAATTGAAGCTTCGGCCGCTATCCAGAAATACAGCGCTGAACGCGACATGCTTCTCATGTCCTGGCCTGTCTCAACCCCAGACGCTACGTTCGCGGCTCTTCGCTGGGGATTTGATCGTCCGATCATATTCATTGGTGAAATCTCCAACCCTGACCGCGGCATGTTTGGTGGCTGTGCCGACGACATGTTTTTCGAGATCACTCGAACTGTTGAGACACTTCCTGATTTCGAACCCCGCAACATGCTCGAAAAGGCTCTCGTCCTGCAGCTGGACCCCGAGGCCATAAAGAAGCGGATGCAGTCCGTTCCTACGATGGCTTCACGTCCTTTTTAGCCTCGGCCGCAACAGAATCAACACCCAAAGCAATGTTGAATAGGGGGGCTCATCATGCAGCCACATATGAATCATGAGTCGATGATTGGTAGTAATTCAATTGATATGATTGTGCGGGATGGTTAACAGCCTTACGGAATCCCTCTTGAATCTGGACGAGTGACAGCCAGGATTCATATTGAAAGTGTCATAATCATCCTGTAAAGATGATTACATGACTTACAATATGAAAACCATCGGACCGAGCATGGCCAAGCTCCTTGCCACGCTTCACGATCAGGACATCTCTATTTTTACGGTTCAGGATGCGGTTCGCATCCTCGGTGGCGATCCAGCCACCGTTTCCAACCTGCTCGGCAAGTCGGAGGGCAGGGGAGTCGTGACAAGACTTCGTCGTGGCACCTATATCATCGTGCCCGCAACGATGGGTAGTGAGCCGGTATATGCAGGGGATCCTTTGCTGGTCGCCGATCGCCTGATGGGCGACCGCCCCCACTATCTGTCTCATGGAACCGCCATGGCGATCCACGGCATGACGGTTCAACCTCGCATACTTGTCACGATCAGCTGCACCTCTCCGACTGCCAGATCCATCAGTGCCCAGGGAACTGAAATTCGTGTCGTCGGCATTAGAGCAGAGGAAATCTTCGGGTTGGAGAAGCACTGGCTCGAACCGGGAGTCAGTGTGATGACGGGCGACCCCGAAAGAACAGTCGTGGATTGCCTCAGGCGACCTGATTTGTGTGGTGGCTATCCGGAAATTGATCTTGGGGCCTGGATGCAGCGCGACAAACTCGACCCCGAAAAATTGGTCAATTATGCAGTGCGTCTTGGAATCGGAGCAGTTTGCGGCCGGCTTGGATACCTCATGGATTCTTGCAGACTGGGGAATGACGATCACCGGAAGATGCTTCGACAATACCTGTCGAGGGCATACAGCCTCCTCGATCCGTCGATGTCGAAGGGAGGGCGATACGCTTCCGACTGGAAACTCCAACTCAATATCAATGAGGATGAGATCGAGGCGTTGAGGAGTACCTGACGATGATCACGCAACGAAATCTATCGCTGATATCGAACAGTCTGCTGAAAGAACATGGTGGCCGTAGAATTCCCGAACAGACGATAGAACTCGACTATGCATTGGGCTGGTTTTTTCGGTAATAAGCTGATCCCCCTGATCCTGTTAGGTTCTGGATATTTCCACGCCATGCTTGTTCGACCAAATCCGCGAACATGGACTGCAACGAAACCGGCAAATAATCGACCATGTCACGCCATCTTGTAGGCAAAAATTAAACCTGCCTACAAGATGGCGTTTCCACTCCAACCCAGGACGTTGTCTTTTGATCCTTTGACCGTCATTATCGCGGCAACAAAACGCGATTCTATAAAGTTTTTCGATACATGAGCACATTTGAACCACAAGCGCCGGCACCAAAATGGGCTTTCCGCTGGGCATCACAGGGATCCGAGCTACTTTTACGCACCCTGCCTGTTGTCCTTCCTGCTACTGCTCTACTTAACATCGTAAGTGGTGTCCTTATCATCTCCGCCGGGATAATCAGCCAAGGGCATCCACTCATGGCCTACCCGCTGGCGATGAGCATTCGATTGCTGGCCATGATCCATCTTTTTTGGGTGCTGGAATTGGTCATGGTTGCTGATGGACACAAACCTCAACAATCAATTTTATCCCCGCAGGGCATTCGTCTCATGCTGCCGCTACTTCTGGTCGAGTTAGTATTGATGGCAGTCCGAACCATTGTTTTTTCCAAAATGGCTGACGTCTCTTCAGCGACACCTTCCGGGGCCATTCCATCAGAATCAGAAATCATCTACCTGATAGTGACCGGCGTCGCATGGGTGTATGCCAATGCTATGAGTGGAATTGTTTCGGTGATGTGGATCGTCGGCATGCTTTGGCCGCCCCTCATGGTCTCCATGGGTGTTGGACTCGGTTCTTTTTATTATCATGTATACGGCTTGCTCCAGAGTCGCCTTGGCCGGGACTATTGGCTCATGCTCATGACAGGTTTTCTTTTCGTCATTATCGTGCCTTCCCTCCCATTCTGGCTTTGTCAGATCGCCTGCATGTTCGCCATGTCCTGGCTCTATGTCGCGGCACGTGAGATCTTTGGCGGGATATCCGAGAACGGAAAACAAAAAACTTCTTCTCTTGTTTCCTACTATCCGGCAGAGCAAGGCTCTTGACCTACTTACGGCCTCAGCCGTTCAAAGGATCATTGCCATGATCACTCGCATTCGGGAAGCGCCCAAAACCCAGGTGACTGCCTAAATTTCTTCCGTCACCCGAACTTTGCTCCGGGACATAATCAGGCTTGGCTTCAGGAAACCCGATGGTTAACATCCCGTTAACCGATTCCTGAAGCGGATGACACGTCATGACCAGTTTTCGCATCACGCCCATACTCCTGGCTCTTGCCATGATAAGCCCGGCTTCCCTGGCTCTGGCTGACGGCTCCACCATGGGAACGATTGACACCAGCCGCCTCGTTCGTTTCCCCAACGTCGATCGTAATGTGATGATTGAACCCTGGGTCGATCGAAATCCACTCGAAACTATCATCGTCAAGAAAATAGAGGCGGGCAAGGTAAGCCACATCACGATAATGCGCACCAATACTGGCACCTATTCCAGTGACGCGCTTGATTCAACGCATGTCCAGTACCCCGGAATATCGAACGAGCGCGACACCTCGCAAAAATACGTATCCATTACAGCCTTGGGAAATTCTAACTCGGGATCATTTCTTGAGTGGTAACACGCATATAGATCAGATCCTGAAAAAATGCGTTGATTTAAAGCATTTTTACGACGCTGCCATATAACGGGTTAGCCGTCACGGCAATACGATCCTTCAAGATCAGATCGACCGGATGGTAGGGTAGCATCAATGCGCTTGACTAAAAATATCTCGAAATGTTCACGATAAACGCTCAAAACAAAAAATCCATGATCCCCATTAGTATGATTTTATCTCCTTTAAATAATTAATCTATTTGACATAAGACAAAGAATTGAAACTCGTTTCGTTTATTCTCCATCATGCAGACACAATATATCCAGTGTCTAAAAACGGAGAATAAACATGGCTGAGAAGAATACCCTGTCGCGGCGCGCATTGCTGGCTGGAGCAGCAGCAATCGGAACAGGGATGCAGATGGCCACAATGATGGCGACGACAGCTCAAGAAATGACGGCTCCTCTGACAACAGAAGTCGATTTCAACACTTTGGAGCGCATCAAGGTCGAACTCGTCCCCCCACCTTTCGTTCATGCTCATGAACAGATCGTCACCGGGCCTCCACGAATTATTGAATTCACCATGGAGATTGAAGAAAAGAAACATCAGGTTGCCGATGATGCCGAAATTTGGGCAATGACCTTCAACGGCTCGGTTCCTGGCCCCATGATGGTCGTCCACGAAGGTGACTATGTCGAGCTGACGCTGATCAACCCCGACACCAACATGATGGCTCACAATATCGATTTTCACGCCGCTACCGGTGCCTTGGGTGGAGCAGCCCTGACCAACGTCAATCCGGGCGAAAAGGCCATCTTGCGCTTCAAAGCCATCAAGGCCGGCGTCTTTGTCTATCATTGCGCCCCGGAAGGAATGGTGCCATGGCACGTCGTCTCGGGCATGAATGGAGCCATTACCGTTCTGCCCCGTGAAGGATTGCGAGACGCCAAGGGCAATCTATTGAGCTATGATCGCGCATATTATGTGGGCGAACAGGACTTCTACATCCCCAAGGATGAAAATGGGAACTACCTCGCCTATGATGAAATCGGCGAGGGTTATGACGAGATGCTTGACGTCATGCGCACTCTTGTCCCCAGCCATGTCGTCTTCAATGGCAGGGTTGGAGCTCTCACTGGCGACGGCGCTCTTCAGGCCAAGGTGGGCGAGACCGTTTTGATCCTCCACTCGCAGGCTAACCGCGATACCCGCCCCCACCTTATCGGTGGCCACGGGGATTTTGTCTGGCCGACAGGTAAATTTCACACGCCACCTGACGTCGACCAGGAAACCTGGTTCATCCCTGGGGGCACCGCTGGAGCCGCGCTTTACACATTCCAGCAGCCCGGCGTTTATGCCTATGTGAACCACAATCTGATTGAAGCATTCGAGTTCGGTGCTGCCGGTCATTTTGTGGTCGAAGGGAACTGGAATGATGATCTGATGACCTCGATCCTGGCTCCTAGCCCCATCTGATCATCTCCCAGGCACAATATTGATCGCGCGGCTTACCCGAGCCGCGCGATTTCATTTGATGACCACTTATCCAGATTGTCGATTGCCTCGATTCACCTTAGCCTTCTTGTCGATACGAAAGGTGCCTGGTATGCCCAGCTTCAACGAAATGACCCCGCTTCGCCTCGCACAAATGCACGCCAGCCATTCTATGCACACTTATGCCGTTCTTGATGCTGCCAGGATCACCCCAATGCCCCATGATGAAGCTGTCAAGAAACACGGCGCGGAAGCAATTGCCCTGATCGAAGAAACCAGTTGGGTCGATATTCGTGATGGCTTCATCCATGTTATTGATGAGAGCGTGAATCATCTGAAAGGTTTTGTCTCATGAGCCGTCATATCCTCGATTTGCTTGATCGTGTTGGCGATACCGGCATAACTCCCCGTCGGCTCTACAAAGCCAATGGAATCGAAGACCATCTGGAAATTGATCGGGCGGTCGTCGATGCCATGGATCTTAGCGAACCGCTTCTGACCCACGATCAGGATGGAAAGATATTCCTATCCACCGCGGGTATCGCCGTGCGAGCCAATAATATCGAGATCAACCTTCTGCGCCTTGGTATCTCCAGATTATTGCTGCCTGGAACCTGGATATCACAACATACCAAAGCCGGCCGCGTCGTTTTTGAGCATCTGCCCGAACGTTATCAGAATATGCTGGGATTGCATAAGGATGGCATCACTGTCACACAGGCAGGGATCTTCGAGCATCCCCATATTCGCTCTAACGCCATCAACTCCCCACACGTTTCCCTCATCCTGGATCGACGCCCTCGTATTTTCGGTGGTGAATACCAAATTTGCCTTCGTACGCGTGAAGAAACCCTGAAAAAGGGATCCGAGGCTCTGCTCCCGGAGTATCTGGCCGTTGCCGCTATCCTGCTCGACGCCGACCTTGAACGACTACGTCAGCGCATGGGGGAAAATGCCTCAATCGAGGTCGTGGTGTTCGAGAACGATAACGCCTTCGGGTCTGCCTTGGCGTCCACCATCGAACGGAAATGCGGTATTCCCGTCGTTCTTACCAAATCTGATGATTGGGGCAATAACTTCTATGAGGAAGATAGCGAGATCATTCCTTCCCTCACCTTCGGGTAATTTCATTTGCGGAATTGCCGCAAAGAACTGACACCACCTGAAAAATATTGGCTCTGGAAGCGCGATTGAATTCCCTGGAGATCTAGGATAATTTCTCTTCCAAAGATTTACTCTATGGGATTATTAAATGCTATTTCGCATTACAGCTACTCTCTTTACAGCGACTTTTCTCATTATGTCGCCGGTTCTGGCTCAGGAAAACACCAATTCTGGTGTTATGCGTCTCAATCTTGACGCCCCAATCCTGTTCGGAAATACATCAAATAATACTCCTACTCCGCCAGATGGAAGTGTCCAAGGCAGCATGGACCTGACACTTGACCCTACTCTCCCTCCTTTGGTGGAACTAGGCGCTCCTTTTACGGGAACACTTTCTGTTACCAATGGGGTGGCTCCATACACCTATTGGCATGATGGGCAACTTCCAACTGGCCTCTTACGCACTGATTCTTCTATCTACGGTAATTTTCTTGCCGTAGGTCCTCAAAGTCTGACAGTCGGGGTACGAGACACAGAGGACAATGAAGTTACCAAAAACTTTTCTTTCGAAGTCCTGGCTCCTCACACACTGTCATACGATGATGATACATTGCATGGCCGAGTTGGATACCAGATATCTGCTCAACCAACTGTCACCGGGGCTCGTGAAGGGCATACCATCTCTTTAGTCTCCGGGTCACTTCCAGTAGACCTTTCCGAGAATGGATCAATTTCGGGCACGCCACAGACCGCAGAAAGTGGCGTTGCCGTCTTACAATCGCTGGATGGGCTTGATCGTCCCTCAAACAGCGTTAATCTTCCCTGGACTATCCACCCGGAGATCATGATTTCTCCGATCGCGGATATGTCTGTTACCAAAACGCTTCCATTTTCCTCCCCAACCCCTGCCGCATCCCATACTTATGGAACCCTCTCATGGAGCGTTTCCGAGGGAACTCTTCCTGACGGCCTGCTGTTAGATGCTGACGGTCGGGTAACCGGCACACCGACCTTGTCGGCGACAGACCAAAGCGGCATTCGCCTTAGCGTAAGCGACGCAATCGGGACCACACCTCAGCTATCTGCTCCTTTTTCTATTTCTGTAGCTGAGGCTCCGCCTCCCACGGCCAGCTATATTGGCAGAACGACTCCGTTCGTTTCCGAATCTACAACTGGCACTTCCGTATCACTCGGTAAAATAGCGAATTTGCAAGTTGGAGACCTTGTCCTCTTATACATGAGAGGAGTAACTCTCACCCTAACCACGTGGCCATCTTCTACTATCTTGTTTTCCCAAAGCGCTATCCACCTTCTCTACAAAAGAGCAACGCAAGCGGATATCGATAATGGCTTTACCGTTAACATCCCAAAAGGAAGTTTTGTTGGGGTTGTCGCTCTGGCCTATAGAAATGCAGATACCCCCATTTTGGACAAGCACGGGCCAATTGCAATTGGTTATAATCCGGTCACTCCCATCCCTCACAACTTATCCACCCGAGGCCTGAGGTTAACACTTCTTTCTCGCAGTAACAATTACGGAACCAGCACTGGCAATTATTACACATTCCATAACATCGGGGGGTTAAATCCTTATTGGGGTGAAATTTTTGACGTTGGCGTTAGAAGATACATGGATATTCTGAATCCTAAGGTTTATTATAACCTAGGTATTGCTGCTGCTCACGGTATCCTTAGTCATGAAATCCAGGATGGGCAACCATTGATTGGGGTTTATGGGACTCAAAACGCAGCCCCCCATCATTACATCAATCTGTTAATTCCAGGTGCGCCAACACCATAAAGACCAAGGCGCGGGTGTTTAAAGCACCCGCGCCTTGCAAAACAAGCTATCCCCTTTTTGTTATCCTTGTCATATTCCGGCTATCCGCCTCCTGAGGTCGCCGGCTTGGTCATCCTTATCATTTCGCCAGTGCTTTGCCCCACTGCCACCACCTGTATCCCGATGCGCTACTCCCTGGGATACCATTCTGTGGGCAACAGGATATGGCTCATCCAAGCCGAGTTCATCACGTCGACCGACAGCGTCCCTGAGCCGCTTCAGGACCCGCCGCTCGTCCCCGAAGCCTCCCTGACGGACTCGACCTTTTCAAGGTCAATCCTTATCCTGCTGTGACACGGAAAGGCAGAAGCACGTGACTGATTCCTCCCCCGATTTCCCGACTAACCCTGCAGATATTGCCATACTTATCGGCATTCCACTTACGGAATGGCCAGGGAATTGCCACGCTGTTGCCGAAGCCATCAAGGATCGACTCCCCGTTCATGGTATGCGCATTGCCCGCGGTCATTGGGTCGGGCATATTTCCAGAGATTCAGTCTATCATCACGGCCCCCAACAGCACACCTGGCTTAAACTGGCGGATGGACGCGTTCTCGATCCCACTCGCTGGGCAATCCTTACCCCACACAATCCATCGATCTATCTTGGCGTCTGCGACCATTATGACGAAGGTGGCCGGCAATTATCTGCTCGGGTCACACCACCCTTTTCTGACGGGCAAATGCTCATCGTTCGCGCCATGGACGATGATGCCCGCAACACCCTGGCAACTCTGCTCGATATGCGCCTGCCAGTGTGCTGGGATGACTCTTCTCTCTCACGCCTCGCCAGCAATTTGCGATACGCCGTGCACGAAGATCCTGACAGACAACCCAATGTCGACGCCTTATATGATTTTCTTCAAAACAACCAATGCAAGGCCATGATCCCGATTGATTCCTGGAATCGGGTAAAGGAGATAGAAAGCATTACCTGCAATCCAATGGCCAACCTGCATTATTCCTTACCGGCGGCACCTGATTTGTCCGACGCCGAAGTCCTACTAAATGTATTTACCCATTTTCTTTCCATTGAAGAGCGCGATTCTTTTGAAGATGATCTCGATGCCTTTGACATCAGCATCAATGAATTCTGGGACGCACTCAACCAACTGGAATCAATGATAAAAACCGATCTTGGCATCAAGTACCTCTCGCCCAATGCGGCCAATATTCTATGTCTGGTCGCCGGCGAGTATCTGGGACAGGGATTCGGACAGGTTCTGCGTGTCGACCGTTATGCTGAATCGCTGGGGGCTTCCCCTGAACGCCTTAACCAGGCGATGATGAAACTGGGAGAGCGGTGTGGCTACGATCTGCGCTGGGATGTCCCAAAGCCATCAGATCCGGTACTGGAACCACTGCCAACACCCTGACGCATTCCTGTTCTCGCCTTCATGTAGGCCTCAGACATCATGACCCGCTGCCGACAGATCGAGGAAGCCGTACGGGAAATCCTTAAAGTAGCTCCCAGGTGACTCAATATTACGTCCTGCTTTGTAGCATACCGCCGTTATTGACCACGGCCATGGCGGTTTTGACAAGAACGGCGGATATGAAAGGACGATGGACTGACCTCCCGCAGGGTATCGTCGTCCTGGACTTCAATGCCGGACGGCTCTCCCCCTAACTCGGGCACCTCCATCCGGAAATATGGGCGTAGTCGAATTGATCCGTAGCCACAAGTTTGAGGCTGTCACTCGCGTTCATCGTTGAGGTATCAACCTCGATGACACCGGTGTTCTGGTTCAGGTCGAGCCACTCCAGCAATGCCGTGTCTCCTGTCCAGACAATATCGCCAATGGCATTACCCGCGGTAGCCGGAATGGTCAGCGGAACGTTCTTGTCGACGGTGTAGCTTTCCTGCGGCACGGAGGCGGTCAGAGCCGGATGAATGACCATGTGCAGCGGCTGGCTCAGCAGCAAAGCGTCATCAGCATCCCGCACCTCGATCGTCGGGGCGTGGAAACCGGCAATGGCATTGCTCCAGGTCAACTGCCCCTTGCCGGGATCAGCTGAATCAGCTGTCCACAGCGCCCCGGCAGGCAGGCCGGCAATAGCCAGGTACTGACCGACCTCCATGCCACTGGCCTGGATGTTGACGGCCAGGGCACGATCTTCGCGGTTCTGCACCACACCATCGACCTGGGTATCATCATCAATGGTGATGAAGATGCCGGTGTTATCACCCCCATCCGGAGGCAATACCTCTCCGCCCGAGAACAGGATCGGGGCCTGCAATTCCATGCGATACCAGCCGTCGGCATGAACTGGAGCTGTTAAAACCAAAAGTAAGGTAAAAACTGAGGTACTTATGCGCTTCATGGTAAAATCCCTACTTCTCGAACTGAATGGTGTCACCGGTCAGTGCGGCAGCGTCACCCTCAGTCAACCCGGTCGGATCTGGGTTATCCGCCAAAACGGCGTCAGGGCTGTCCCAGTTAGGGGAAGTTTCAGAAAGTGTACCTCCGTCGCCTTCCGTCAGGACAGCATCCTGCCAGATGAACGAGCCTGCGGTCATGTCGGCACCACCGTTTCCAGGAAGACGTGCTACCAACAGATCGTTGCCTCTCGCGCTGGAGATGGTGGTATATCCGATGACATGGATAGCACCATCGGCACCGACAGCTATGCCACTGGCTTGATCATCTTTTAATCCACTTAACGTCTTCGCCCAGTCCAACACGCCATTAGCTGAATATTTAGCTACCAACAGGTCATTGTCACCTGCCCCAATCCTGGCGGTAGATCCGGCGATATAAACGGCACCATATGAGTCTACGATGACGCTATAACCGGCATCATAATCGGCTCCACCCAATGTTTTCTTCCAGGCCAACGAACCCGCAGATGAATATTTGGCCACCAATATGTCGTATCCTCCTCCGGCACCTGTATATAGGGCTCGTCCCGTGACATAGATGGAACCGTCATTATCTACAGTTATGCCAGCACCACTATCAAAACTTGACCCTCCCAAGGTCTTTATAAAAGACAGAGAGCCTTCGTTAGAGTACTTTGCTATCAAAATCTTTGGGTTAGTATATACGCCTGAGGCACTACTAGTTGCCCCGCTTACGTAAACGGCATCATCCGCACCGACGACGATACCAAAGCCCTGGTCATCACGAGCTCCACCTAGCTTCTTTTTCCAGGCCAATGCGCCATTGGCAGTATATTTAGCGACCAACAGGTCGTAACTTCCTGTGCCAATGGCGGTATATCCGGTGACATAAACAGACCCATCACTTCCTACAGAGACACCGGAGCCATAATCGAGACTGCCTCCACCTAATGTATTCTTCCATTCCAATGCACCGGTGACGGAATATTTGGCAACAAACAGGTCGCTGCTGCCCGCACCAGCACTGGTAGTATCTCCAACTACATAGATAGAGCCATCTGTGCCGGTAATGATGCTAGCGCCATTGACGGTCACCGAAAAGGGCAATGTCGTTGCTGACATATTGTCGAACTGGTCAACGGCGGTGAGCTTGAGCCCACTGGCGCTGTTGGAGGCGCTGGTGTCCACCTCGAGCTCACCCGTCAGGGCATCGAGGTCGATCCATTCCGGGAGAACGTCATCAGATCCCCACAGCACATCGCCGATGGCATTGCCGGCCGAGGCCTGGATGGTCAGATCATCTCCCTTGTCGACGTTATACGAGCTCTGCGGCACGGACGCCGTCAGCGGCGGCAGGATCTCGAGATCAAGCTGCGCTGTGGCGACAATATTGTCATCGGCGTCCTTGACCACGATAGTCGGTGACCACGCCCCTTCCGCCGCTCCATGCCAGGACACTGTCCCGGAGCCGTAGGCGGAACCCGTTGGCACCCAGATGGCACCGGAAAGCCCTTCTAATGACACGGTGTGAGACGCGTCGGTACCGCTGATGGTCACCGGCACGGACAGATCGCCATATTGCCGGCCCCTGGCGCTGCCATTGATCAGCGCCGTTTCATCAATGGTGATGGAGATGTCTGCGTTTCCGCCTGCATCGGGCGGCAGCACCGATCCGCCCGAGAACAGGATCGGCGCTCGCAGATTTAAGCGATACCAGTCATCGGCCGCCTGGGCAGAACTCCCCATCGCCAACATCAGCGCCAGGGTTGCCGCACCAGTCATGAAACGCATCGAAGTCTCCATCTGTTCGCCATCAATCCTTTAACCGAGGAAGATCACCGAACAGACAGATAAATGCAACTATGAGGCTGCACACAACCAGATAGCCTTTCTTCAGCGTTGCGGCTTGCAGGCTCTGCCTGCACAATGGGCTATTATTCCTGGAGAGCGCAATGTCCAAACCGCACGAATCTATCAATGCAGTCAAGCAGGCATCCAGCCTGTTTGGAGCCTACATCATTTGCAATCTGCAAGCAGACACCGGATACAGGGCAACAGTCGCCGTAGCTAAACACCTCCGCGAAAACAGGCGCATCCTGATCCTGTGCTCCAATGACCAACTGGTTCGCCAGACTATCGCTTCCCTGAAGAGCGACAACGCTATCGTCGGCAATCTTGATACCAGGGAAAACATCTCTGTCGTCAATGTCCGGGACAGACGCCTCGACAAGCTCGACGTCAACAACTACGACATCCTGATTGTCGATGAATTGCACAATGAACAGCGACGCGCCGCAAGTCTGGTTGCCACACGCTTCGTAGACGCCATGAAGACTGTTCTCGAATTCAAATCCGAATGGCAGCTCCAACTCCTGAACAGAATTGGTGTCGTCATTGGTCCAGGTGGGCAAAAAACATACACTAATGAAATTCAGACCGATGCAAAGCATGCCATTCACAACTGGATGGCCATATCTGGCCCCGAGCCCACTATCGAAGCCTCAGGCACCATTGAGAACAAGCTCCTGGCAATCGATAATGAGCTCAAGGCAGCTACCCTGCTACTCGAATTCGCACACACGACTGCAGCCTTCGCTCACCTGAACAATGTTGCAAATCTTGTGAATGGTATCTCTGCCGAGCATGGTATCGATCTGGAAGAAGGCCATCGAGCTGGAGCTGTGATGGAAACTGCACGTATCTTACGAGGCAAGCCCTGGGTTCAGGCAGATGCTTACGAAGCTGACGAAGCCTTGTCCGTAACCAAGGCCTTGGTGCAGGAGATCAAGGAAAAACTCGCTTCGAACAACGTCCCCTCCCTTTGATAAAGTAGAGATAAGGCGTTAACTGCTCCACAACGGAAACCTTGCATTCTCAGACGTCCTATTGCTAATTCTCATGTCTAAATGAGGAAATGACATCAATATGGAAAAGACCGCTAACCCGATTCCATTTAACCCCGAAACCTTGACCGTCAGGCAGATGAAGGATGCTGTCGAAGCTCTAGGCATGATTTTCTCTGGCATCGAACGCGTACGCGCCGGTGAAGTGGATATACCAAACTTCCTGTTCCACATCGAACAACAACGAGATTCCCTGGCGCAGCGCTGGGTGGATCCGGCACAGCAGCGGATCGCTGATCTGGAAGCCGAGATCGAAAGCCTTCATCAGAACGCGGCTGGAGCCAGTTTGTAATGCCAAGAAAACCCGTTATCGCCACAGAAGCTCAGCCGCCTCAACAGATTGGCCCGATCGAGTGCTGGACCGATTACCCGATCGTTGAACTCGGCGACGAACCCGGAAAGATCGCGCCCATTCGTCAATGCACGGCTCTCAGTTGGGACGGCGACAAGTATGCGGATGTCCTGGTTGAAGGCATCAAGACCAATTTTAAAGTTGGGTATCTGTACCCGAAAGCACAACGTTGTGGCGATGGGCCACCCATCAATCGTGATCTGCTACCCGAGGGGAATGAATAGTCCTGACGATTGCCGACTTATCACCCCGGCACCTATCAACATGGTAGAGGTGCCGGGGCAGTCGCGTCATCGAGGTCGATGAACCTTACCGGTTTTCCAATCAAAATCGCCGCCATCAGATGGTGATTGCCGTCAACCATCGTTTCCCCTCGCAAGATAACGACCCGATCTTCATCGAAACCCTCAGTCAACCTACGCACAAATTCCTGCTGATCGCCCTCGGCAAATTCTTCAAACGCCTCCTTTACCGTCATGTCCCCTATATAGGTCTTGACGGCTTCGAGAGCATTGGCCTCGATCATCCCAACCGTAAAATCGAAGGCAAGCTCATCCTCTCCGACTTCCAGTGACAACGTTTCTGTCTCGTCATCCAGGTCGCGTTCGTCATAGATATCCAGAAGGCGCATGCTTTTAATCTCCATATTGCCACTCATTTTATTGCCGCCCGTGGCAATGATCAAAATATGCCGCCACAGAAAATCAGGCAATTCCCCTTAACCGTTTATTTCCAATTTTGACGGGAAGGCTTTGACCTGTTTTAGCGTTGGGTCTATCGATGGGACAACAAGGAGTCCCAATGAAGTCCATTCGCACCATTCTTTTCGCCATCGCTACCATTGGGCTGACCATCCCAGCATATGCCAGCGATCTCATGCAGCCTATCGTGCCGCTTACCGCCGGCCTGTCCACATTCAATGTCGCCTCGGGCAGTGGCGAAATTCTTTCGATTACCGGCTCCAACGGTAATCGAGCCGCAATCCTCCAGAGTGATCGCAATAACCGCACCGTGCAGGCCATCTTCGGTACAGGCAATCATCTCATTGCCGGCATCAACGGCCGCGGAAACAATGTTTTGCAGATGAGTGTCGGTCACAACAACAGCCAGAACCTGGGCGTCACCGGGCAAAATAACAACGTGGCCTTCGTTCAGCGCGGCAACAACATGAACGCCAATCTTCTCGTCGACAATGCCCGCAACGCCAACGTCATCGCCATCCAGGCTCATCCCAACCAGCTGATGCCTATTTCCATCAGTGGGCTCCGGAACACCACCGTCATCGTCGGGCCTGGCCGAATGTACGTTTTCCCCCACCGTTAACGGGACGCCCGCATAACAACATCATGAGCCGACGGAGTTGATCCGCCGGCTCATTTTTTTTACTGTCTCCCAAGCAGGCTCCCCGAGCCCGAAACCGTTACGTTCTTGACAGCATATCCCGGCTGACCTCCGGCCAAGCCCGCGCCACCATAGTAACGGTTACCATTGTTGCCCGCGCTTCCCGTCAGCCCTGCGGCGCCGAGTCCTCCACCTGTACCTCCAGTACCACCGATGCCTGAGCCTGCTCCACCAGGAGTGCCGGGTGCCCCAGAACCACCCGTAGCACGCCCATACCCCGCCCCAGGCCCGCCTGCACCGCCTACACCTGGAGCGGTCGGCTCGGTTTGCTGCAGAATGAGATCGAAAAACCAGTACGTTATGTTATTTTGAACCACGACCTGCCGAAAGTTCGTCCCCCTGAGAAAACGATATGAGGTTTCGCCATACCAAACCGGTAAATCGTACACGTTTTCTCCGACCAAATTCCCGTCATAATAATACCAGATGTGTGAAGAGTTCGCGATCATCAAGGCGTATCTGGTATTACCGCTTGTTACGTAATAAGCACTTTGTCCTACTACCGAGAACCCACTTCCACCCGCACCACCCTGCCCGCCGGATCCACCGCCGGCCGCTACTTGACCGGTATTGACCATCGATACCCCGGGGGATAACGCAACGACTGCGTCACCACCCGTTGCACCATTCCCAGTCGCGCCAGCTCCCAGTATTTTCCCATCATTCTGGATCGTCAACGTCCCTGACATGCCTGCGGCCAAGGTCAACGCAGGCGAACTGGTCGATGTTGCACCAATTGTCACGCCAGAAGGCACGACAAGCCGCTTCGGCCGGGAAGTAGACCAGTCAGATCCAAAACGATTAGATGAAACCGTCACATTAGTTTCGTTCCCCAACGTGACCAGGAGTTCACCCTGGGAAGATACCGACCAGGTAACGGCATCTCCAGATCCCACCCGCACACTCGGGGATATCGTCTCTCCATAAGCAGGAGCCGTCACCTGTAGGCGGAACGATTGCCCCGACGTCACCTCGGCCGACGCCGCATACGACCCGCCGGCAACAGAGACCTGCGCCCCCGTAGCCGATACCGTCACGCTGCCATCGAACCCCGTAGGCGTTATTACGGCCGAGGTGACCATCTCTCCCGGTACCGCTTCCGAAATGGAAGGAATCGAAAAATGGTCAGGGACATCATCCTGCTGCACAATGATCGAAAACGCCGCGGTTCTGGCTACAGCATTATCCGCATCGTCATGAGCGGCAAGAACCAGCCCGCCAATGGTAGTGGCACCTAGAATCGTGCCATGTACCCTGCCATCGGCTTCATCCACATTCACACCAGATGGCAAAGCAGTCGATGAAGCGTCCAGTTCCCACGACACTGTTCCGACACCGCCCTGAACAGTTGGTGCCAATTCAAACGGCTGACCCGATACCGCAGTGATATCGTTGATCGACGCCTGTAGGGCTGAGTGGACAACGATCGTTGATGAAACAGTCGCTGGCAACGTACCATACGCATCCGATGCCATGATTTCAGGATGCCATGTGCCGGCCATAGTTGGCACGCCTGAAAGATTGCCATCCACCAATTGCATCCCTGGTGGCACATCCTCGGCGTCAAGGCTGATCGTCCCATACCCTCCTGAAACGCCAACAGGCGATGAAAACGCCGTTCCAACCCGCGCCGTACCGGATCCCAGCGAAACGCTCAGCGCAGGAGCCAGAACTTCGATATCAAATGCATCTGTCGTATCGGTTACATCATCATAAAGATCCCTGGCTGACAGAATTATCCCAGGAATCGTGCGCGGAGCCCCTGCTTCCCCTGCCAGGGCTCCCGATGCCATATCCAGTTGTAATTCACCTCCATTCTCGACGTTCCAGACCAGATCTCCGATCCTTCCTTCAGCAATCGGAACCGCTTCAAACGGCTGTCCAGCCACGAAACTGAGAATAGCAGGAGGTTGTATCCTGAATTCCGGATTAATCTCGATATGAACATCGACTGGATCACTGGAATTCTCAGCACCATCATGCGCAATCGTGCGAAGCCAGAAACTCTCATCAAATGTCCCTGTTACCACCCCACTACCGTCATCTTCCAGCCAGGTAACATCCAACCCTTCGACATCATATTCCAGCGAATAGGCACCATCGCCTCCTGTCACCAGCACAGGAACGGATATTGCAGCCAATCCTTCACTCGACAGGCGGAAGCGCCCTCCTTCCATCTCGAGCATAAGGGAATCATATTGAGGACCAGGCTCTGGCAGTAATAACGGAACCGCATTGCCATTAATGCGGAAATACGGAGTACTCTGAGCCGAAACGGGGATGATGCTCAACGGTGCCACCAATAAAAGCGGCAGAAGAGCTCCGCATAGGCTAGAGGAAGGCTGGGACATGCTAGCTACTCCGAGCTATGTGATCATGGGAAACATTAGCCATGGAACAGGCATGAGGCAAGTTAACAGGCATCGTAAGCGCATCTTCCCCACAAGGATCGAAACTTTATTTCGATAACCCCTTGCGAAAGCACATTGATTGTAACCTCTGATTTTAACCGGAAAACATAATTTCTGGAATCATATTCTCAAAAGGCGATGTCGACGTTGGCTATTCATGAAACGATGATGTAATATCGTCAAAAGTTGCCTGTCATTCTAGGAGGAGTGAATGAATATTTCCGACACAGCTATTCCCATGACATGGACAGGGCCTTTTTCGTGGCCAGGGTATGAAGACAAAAACCACCTTCCTGCAATTCCTTCTGGTCACGGCGTTTATATCTGGACGGCGGAATACAAGGATGGATACATCCTTTATCTCGCAGGCTATACTCGAGCCGGATTTCTCAAGCGCCTGAAAGCTCACACGACATGTTACAAGAAAGGCGAATACAATATTCTCGATATTGACGACATGTCGAACGGAATCAGAAACCAAATCTGGCATGGATGGCGCGAAAGACCTACATCGTCCCCTCAGCGTATGCAGGAATGGTTGTCACGACAGGATGAATTGCAGCCGGTCATAGAACGCCAATTGACCGGATATCGCGTATTCCTCGCCGATCTCCAGGAACACCAAAACAATACCCCGAATGTGCATGGCCGGTTGGAGGGAGCCGTTATGCGATCCCTCGCCAAACAGCCTCCCCCTTTGTGCGATATCATGGACAAAGGGATGGCTCTGCAATTCCGTAAAAAATCTCAAGACCCCGTTCTCATCAAAAACATATGTGACCACAAAATCCATGGTCTTCCGGAAAGCATGACTATCTGACTCTTGTATGGCTCGTTGTCCCAATTATCCCTTTGAAAAAAGCGATATTCTGGAATATGTTACGCGGAGGTTAGGCTGTAGTTGAATATATTCCTATCTGGAGGAATGCAGTGAGCGATACCCCAGTGATGCATGTCGTGACCGATCTTCATGTCGGTGATGACGTTACCCAGGAAATGGTCGATTGGGGTGCCGAGGCTGCACTCTTTTTTACGAGCGAGGAGGGTGTTTTCGACCCATACGCTCTCGCCATTTCGGTATATCGGACCATGAAGCTTCGAGAATTGCTTTCCGATCCAGACCAACAACCGCGGGATCATCAGGAGCCGTCGCCGCAAATGCGAGCATAACGCTGGCGAGGCCTAAATCATCGCTCATGCTGTCGAGGATGTCGGGCGATATGGCCAAATTCAGATCCTGCTCGACCTGATCCTGTTCGGGTCATGCCGTCCGTTCAGCCCATTCGAGGAGAAAGCTCCTGGGAATCATGGTCTAGCTCCAGAGATCGGCGGACGATGACCTTCCACCGATCATCGACATATTCGGGGTCATGGTGCTTGACCGGCGCAAAGGAATCCAACTCGATGCGACGAGCGTTGCCCTCGATGATTTTCGCTACCTCGTCGGCCATCCTCGATGCACCCACCTGATCGAGGATATAGCCAAGACGCTGAAGCGTGGGAACCGGCACCACCCCATGCAGGCCGGCGATGGCAGAGGCATCCATTTTCTCGACCAGATCGCCGATCACCGAAGCGGCGGCATCAATCGATCCAGATGCCCGCGGGTAGCGGAGCAGATCGACTGCCGTGAGGGCGACACCGGATACATTGAAAAATCCCGCGTCCGTCTGCTTGCGTTCCAGAAGATGGGGTGGCGGCATGGATCTGGCATAGTAGAAATCCATCACGCCGCGGCCCAGCGGGATAAGTGGCAACCGTTTGGTCGACACCACCTGGAAAGCCATCACCGCCTGGTGGGCGGCGCCGTGGATTTCAGCAGCCTTCAGCAGACCCACGTAATATGGGGCATCCTCATATCTCATCAGGTCGTCTATCACGTGAGCAGCGGGCGGTGCCCCGTACGTCATGTCCTGCGGAGGAACGACAACGTAGGACCCTCGCCTAGGTCGCAACAGCCTCCCCTTGCCGATTGCTCGTCGCGACGCATCCTCAAAGGCCGAAAGCGTCATTCCCAATAGCGATGGCACCTCCTCCTTGGAGAAGGTCATCCGCCCGATGGAAAGCAGGCGCAGCAACTTATCAGCGAGGGTTTGTCTCATTTCATGTTCGAATATACGCGATTAATGCGGATATTCGAACATGAAATGAGATTTCGTTTACCCCTAGATAGCCTGGATGCGCGGATGACGCAGGATTTTTCAAGGATCCGATCCACGAACAGCTGCAGGATGCGCTTTTTCAAAGGGATAATTGGAAAAAATATAGAAACCATTGCCCGCTTTGAAATGGGGTTGCAACCGATTCCTTTATGGGTCATCCGTTTAACCTTGATGATCTCCGTCTATGGTGTTCCGACTTCATGGAGCGAATTTACCCCCTGAGACACCACCAAAACTATGATGGTCTTTCGCAAGAAAGATTGTTACCCTGATTTTCATTCTCAACCAGTCTGAAGCCGAGCGAGTGATGATCACCTTCAAGAAAGATTACAATCCGACCGATCTGGTTCGCCTGTTCGAACCAGGCTGCGCAAAGTGGATCGAACTCACCACGAATCAGCATGGTGAGCCCTGCGCCCGTTTCCATTCATCCAAGGAAAATTCCACGGCAATGCCTGCTAGCGAGGTTAATGGTTGGCTTCTGGATCGCCACAATATCGATTGGCACGATGTCGCCGTCTATCCAGCGGATACAATCGGCACCTCAATCGCCGCCGAACCGGAAACGGCACCAAAACTTCGCTAGCAGGCTCAGGTAAACACATGGCACCGCTTTACCGGGGAATCGGTGGCAGCTTTCATCCCCACGCACCCAATATCGGTGCCATGATCATTGGCAAGGCTACCGGCCTTCCACGCGCTGCCGCCAGAACTGTCGTGTTTGCCAGCACCGACATAGAACAGGCGGCCGACTACGCAAAGGATGCCGATCCCGCATATATGCGCCTGGTACTTCCTGAAGATGATGCTGTCATCAACTGGATACCGGGGGTTCGGGATATGACCCTCAACTTCGAAAATTTCTTGTTCGATCTGCTCCATAGTGGAACCACACGGTACCATGGTATTTCTTTCGCCCACGTTCTCCAGGATTCGGCGGGTGATGTCATGATCCTGGAGCAATATCTCTCCATGGGGCGGCAAAAACGGGCAATTGGTTCCCTGGTGGAGCTATGGCTTGCGGACAAGAGTGTTCAACAAGACCGCTTTTCTCTCGAAGATGGGCGCAAGTCATCCCTTGCCGAACACAATGGCGAAGTCTGGATTAGCGGACGCTATACGCTCCAACCCGTTCCAGAGCTTCTACCAGCCAACCGCTGGTAGGGACGCATCTGACGCCGGCGATGCTATTCCCTTGGCCTCGAAATGGCGCTCTTGCGGATAAAAGATTGCCGGGATCTCGGTTGCTCCATGCCGAAGGTAGTTCCCTAACCGATGGAAACCATCTTGCATGGTCTCATCTTCGTAATTGGACAAAATAACCGGCCACCGATCTGTCTGAGCGTGGTTATGATACGGCAAGTCATGAGTTGACCTGGCACCGGCCGTGATCTCCTCAGCGCTTCTTGTGTCTCCCTGCATGGCGAGAGAAGCGGCTAAATGATCGATGAGACGACCTGTGTCGATTTCCAGTACACCGAAATAAACATCGCCATATAGCTCCACAAACTTCGGCATATACTCAATCAGCATGCGATTCCAAAACGCATGCCAGTCAGCTCCGTCTTTTCCCGCATCGAAACGCGGCATGTCTTCCTGATCGAGACCATCAAATGCCTCGCTCCACGCTTCGCCATCTACCCCCATATAAAACGCCATCGCTCGCTTATAAGGATCTGAAAGATCCTTGAATTTCACCAACGAATAGCGGTCTCCAAGGAGATCATCCAGGCGATTGCATTCGATCATTTAGCTGTTCCTCAAATCCGGGCGATACCTGCTTAACGCATGCCTGGAGCCGCAACAGGCTGCGTAGGTGCCTGGGTAATGCCCGCCAGGGTCAAGATACGTTCTGCCGTCCGTCCTTCAGCCCTGTCAAGCAGATCTCCGGCCTCCACCCAATAACATTCGCCATCGGGCAATGATTCGGTAAAGCCTGCGATGGCTACAGCACGATCCCCACCCTTAGGAGCAACGCTGACGACAATTCTTGTGCCGACAATTCGCACCGCAATTTCTCGTTTATCCTTTGCTGTGCCAACCCAGGTTTCCTCATCGACCTGTTCGATATCGGCAAGAGCGGCATCCCTGCCCTCAGCATAGGTTGCCGGCCGTGTATCCCGTATCCAGCACGGATCATTCATGAACGGCAGATCAAGCCAGTAACGACCATCACCTGCTTCACTTCGGAACCTCACCGGACTGACAATCCCTCCATTAGCTGTATAAGACGCAATCAGCGCACGCGCGACCGGTGTGTCCAGGACATAAAGATCGGTCTCATGATAATCGAGCTCGCAGCCCTCAGCCTTGAGTATACGGTATAAGGTTGGACGCTGTTCTATCGTTGTCATGAATGATGTCTCCCAATGTTCAACCAAGATGGCACGTCCGGCGGCAAGGAAAAACCCTTCAAACAAGGTAAAACGCACCCTCTATCGATATGCCCTGAAATTTCAGTTATTAGCTTGCAGTGAAAGATGTCATTATCATTCACATCAAAGGAGGCCTTGCATGCAGGACAATGAGATCAACGCAGCCATAGAACTTTTCCAAATCATCAGAAATGATGCGGCATTGAGTAATATTTCTTTTTCACGCGCCCCCGCCCGCCGTCGTAAAATCATTCCTGACCATGCTGAAAAGATTGGTATTTCATATGGTATGACAGGCTTGGAAGTCCGGAAGGCGCTCAGTACAATGCTGACTGAACAGTGGGGCGAAATCAGTGTGGATGAGGCAATCCGGGACGAGATTGAAATCAAGCGAACCCTGGCTCGCTGATTTGGGTGTTCGTAACGGATATTGCCCGGACAATATTCGGCATCCGCGATTCCTGCTTTATTGATCCGTGCCAAAACGGGCTTTGAGCAGGAATCGCGGATGTTCTTTTATTGAAAAGACCCAGCTGGTAGCACCCGGTGATGCGGCATTGACGTAGGCACCGTCAATGGCCGAAGATTGTTCTCACCCCACTGATACCAAAGATACGGCGGAATCTGATTCTGATTTTCACCTGAAAATCAGAATAGGCACGAGTTCACCCCCTATTTACGCTAATATGTTAAAACCCTCACATTTCGCCTCCTTCGGATTCCGTCCCCCAACGGACCGTGCAATAATAAAGCGTGCAATCCTTAAGATGGATTCGCGTACCGTTGAGGAACACATGACCGAAGAACAGAAGAGAAAGCTCGAACAAAAACTGTGGGCAATCGCAAACGCTCTGCGCGGGAAAATGGATGGAGATGAATTCCGCGACTACATCCTGGGCTTCATCTTCTACAAGTACCTTTCTGAGCGTCTTGAAGCCTTCGCCAATAAGGCGCTTGAAGGCGATGAAATTCTATTTTCCGACCTCAACGAGACACACTCCGGTGATGCCCAGGTTCTTGAGGCTGTGAAAGCACAGTGCGTTGAGCAGCTTGGTTATTACCTCGCACCGTCCGAGTTGTTCCCGATTCTAGCTCAGCGTGGTCATGAAGGAAAGTTCATCCTCGACGAAATTCAAGCCACGCTGTCACACATCGAAAAGTCCACATTAGGTTCTGAATCTCAAGATGAGTTCAATCATCTTTTCGAAGATCTTGACCTGAACTCCACCAAGCTCGGTAAGACACCCGACGCCCGGAACACACTGATTTCCGAAATCCTGGTTCATCTTGATGAAATCGACTTCAGGCTGAACGACGTCAATTCCGATATCCTCGGGGATGCCTACGAATACCTGATTTCCCAGTTCGCAAGCGGTGCCGGCAAGAAAGCAGGTGAGTTCTACACTCCCCAAGAGGTGTCCACCATCCTGGCACGTATCGTCACCACCGGTAAGAAACGCCTGAAGTCTGTTTACGACGGCACATGCGGATCCGGGTCGCTGCTGCTGCGTGTAAAGCGCGAGGTCGGCGATGTCGCCACCTTCTACGGTCAGGAAATGAACCGGACAACTTTCAACCTGGCGCGCATGAACATGATCTTGCACGGCGTCAGTTATCGCAACTTCAAGATTGCGCAGGACGATACCCTGGAAAACCCGGCGCACCTGGACCTGCGCGCCGAAGCCATCGTTGCCAACCCGCCTTTCTCAGCAAAATGGAACGCTCGCCCATCAATGCTGCAGGATGATCGCTTCTCGGCCTACGGCAAACTCGCTCCGGCTTCCAAGGCCGATTTCGCCTTTGTCCAGCATATGCTCTACCACCTGGACGACAACGGTACGATGGCCATCGTCCTGCCGCACGGTGTTCTCTTCCGCGGTGGCGCTGAAGCAGTCATTCGCAAATATCTGCTTCAGGACATGAACTGGCTCGATGCTGTCATTGGCCTGCCGGCCAACATCTTCTATGGCACAGGCATTCCAACCTGTGTTCTCGTGTTCAGGAAGTGCCGCGAAACCGACGATATCCTGTTCATCGATGCCTCGCAGCAATTCGAGAAGGTGAAGAACCAGAATAAGCTCCGGCCTGAACATATAGAGGCGATCGTAGATGGTTTCCGCAATCGTGAAGACAAAGATCGTTTCAGCCGGCGGGTGCCTCTTAGCGAAATCGAGGCCAACGACTGGAACCTGAACATCCCCCGCTACATCAACACCCAGGTTGAGACTGATGTCATCGATCTGAAGAAAGTTGCGGCCGACATCAAGGCCGAAGATGCAAAAATGGTGGAGATCGACGCCACAATCAGAGCCTTTTGCAAAGAGCTCGGGCTGGAGTCGCCGGTATGATAACAACCCCAAACCTTCGCTTCACCTCACCCCTCGGCGCGGCTTCTCTTCCATTGGAGGAACGTAAGTTTGGAGACATTGTTTCATGGTGCCGCACAAACAGCCTGTCTCGTGGTAAGCTGACGAGCGACATCACTGAAATTCAGAACATCCATTACGGAGATATACATACGAAGTATCCTGTTCACTTCGTACAAGAAAAATCTGGCGCTCCTTATATAGATGGGCAATTCCCTGGAAAATTTGAGACGAAAGATTTCTGTCGGGTAGGCGACATCGTTTTTGCCGACGCCTCAGAAGATCTACCAGACGTTGGTAAGGCGATGGAAATAACCAGCGTTACTGCTGTAAAGATAGTTTCAGGCCTGCATACGCATATGGCTCGTCCTGTTCCAGGTGTATTTGCCCCCGGTTATGCTGGGTATCTTATGCACAGCCGGCACGTAAGAAACCAAATCGAAAGATCGGCACAGGGAACCAAGGTCTATGGTATTTCCAAAAAGAATCTGAACGACTTGAATGTCGTTTTCCCCTCCATCCCAGAGCAGGAAAAGATCGCCGCCTTTCTGACCGCTGTCACCGACAAGATCGATGCCCTGACGCGGAAGAAGACTGCCCTCGAGCAATACAAGGCCGGCCTGGCGCAGAAGTTGTTCTCGCAAGAGATCCGGTTCACGCGCGAGGACGGGAGTGCGTATCCGGATTGGGTGGAGATGCCGTTTAAGGAACTCGCCAAGCGTCGGACGAAGGGTATTAACTCTGCAGTGACAGGGAGTAGTATAAAGGTTATCGAGCTAGAAAATATTGAGGGGAACTCTGGCAGGATATTTCCAGTAGACAAGCGGGCTGACGCGGCTAGCGGGAAAACGCTCTTCGAGGCTGGTGACGTCCTATTCGGAAAATTAAGGCCTTACCTCAGGAAATATGCTCGGCCAGATTTCAATGGAGCATGTTCTTCGGAGATATGGGTTCTGCAAGGTGGCGTCGCGACCTCCGCATTCCTGTATCACCTGGTGCAGACAGACGCATTCATGAGTGTCGCTAATATCTCTTCTGGTTCAAAGATGCCTCGGGCTGATTGGTCCGTTGTTTCATCGGCTACCTTCTGTATTCCTTGTCGTGATGAACAGGATTGTATCGCCGAAGCTTTGACCTGCATCGAGAAAAAGATAATCGGCCTGGGAGCGCAGATCGAATCCATACAGGCTTTCAAACATGGCCTGCTTCAACAGATGTTTGTCTAGCCATGGCCGCACAGTCCGAACTACAGCTTGAAAACGCCCTGATTGATCGCCTGACGCTTGCTGGCTGGAATCAGGTATCAATCAACAGCGAGCAGGAGCTTTGGGGTAACCTGAAGTCCCAGCTCGAGGCGCAGAACGCGACAACGTTCACTGATTCCGAGTTCGGACGCATCCGCCTGCATCTGGAAGGCGGTACCGTTTTTGAAAAAGCGGGGAAACTCCGGGAGCGTTATCTCCTGCAACGGGATGATGGCACCACAACACATATAACATTTTTCAATTCTGAAGAATGGTGCCGCAACCGATACCAAGTCGCCAACCAGATCACTATCAAGGGTCTGCGGAAAACCCGCTTCGACGTCACCCTGCTGATTAATGGCATCCCCCTTTGTCAGATCGAGCTCAAACGCCCTGGCGTGGAGTTGAAGGCCGCCTTCAATCAGGTCAACAGGTATCATAAGGATAGTTATAAATACGCCGGCGGCCTGTTCCAATACACCCAGATCTTCGTCATTTCTAACGGAGTGAACACCCTTTATTACGCGAACAATCAGCACCAGAGTTTCAAGCAGACCTTTACCTGGGCGGATGATAAAAATTCCCCCATCAACCGCCTGAACGAGTTCGCAGACGTCTTTCTCGAAAAGTGTCATCTTTCCAAGATGATCGCTCGCTACACGGTTCTGCATCGCACCCTGAAAATTCTGATGGTGATGCGACCCTATCAGTATTATGCGACTGAAGCGATAACCGATGCCGTGATGTATCATCGTGGTAACGGCTATATCTGGCATACCACTGGATCAGGCAAAACCCTGACCAGTTTCAAGGCCGCTCAAAACCTTGTCTCCATTCCAAAGCTGGACAAAATTATTTTTGTCGTTGACCGCGCCGACCTGGATTATCAGACCACCAAGGAATTCAATGCCTTCAAAGAAGGCTGCGTCGACGAAACCAAAAGCACCAGGCACCTTGTCCAGCAACTGGCAGATCCCACGACCAGGTTGACGCTCACAACCATTCAAAAGCTGAACACGGCCTTATCTGGGGATCATTACAAAAAGGAACTCGCTGGCATACTGAATGGCCGCGTCATTTTTATTTTTGATGAATGCCATCGCTCTCAATTTGGCGAAGCTCATAAACGCATCAGGGCAGCTTTCCCGCGGGCTCAGATGTTTGGCTTCACCGGCACACCAATCCTTGCCGAGAACGCAATCGATAAGAAGACCACCATGGCGCTCTTTGATCGCCAACTACATTGCTACACGATCACGGATGCCATCCGCGACCATAACGTGTTGAAGTTCGGCGTCGAATATTATGATGCCACAGCGCGTGATGTCTCCGAGATGAGTCCGGCAGCAGCCAGGAAACTTCTGGAACACCCTGCCCGCATTGAGGCTGTCACCGAATGGATTGTTGCCAACCACAACGCAAAAACACATCAACGCCGCTACTCCGCTATCATGGCGGTCTCATCTGTGGAAATGCTGATTGCCTATTACGAGGCATTCCGAACGATGAAGGTCAACGGACAGCATGACCTGAACATCGCTACCATCTTCACTTATGCGACCAATGAAGAAGATCCCGACGCGACCGGCTTTATCCCGGATGACGAATTCCCAACTACGGCTCCCGCGCCGGCCATGATGCCAAAACGAGACGCTCTCGTTTCCTTCGTCAAAGATTATAACGCGACCTTTGGCACCAACGAGAACGTCATGAGCGGAGAAGGATTCTATGCCTATTACCGCTCGATTGGCGAGCGGATGAAACGACGCGATAAGTCGCCACCGATCGAGCGGAAAGACGCCATCGACATTTTGCTCGTGGTCAACATGTTCCTGACTGGCTTCGATGCACAGACCTGCAACACGATCTATGTTGATAAAAATCTGCGCTATCACGGGCTGGTTCAGGCATTCTCCCGCACCAATCGCATCATCGATGCTCAAAAATCCCAGGGTAATGTCGTGTGTTTCCGTGACCTGCGGAAACAAGTCGACGAGGCCATCGCGCTATTCGCTAACAAGGATGCAAAATCCATTGTTCTCATGGATTCCTATGAGGAATATCTGGAGCAATACCAGGATGCTGTCGACGGGTTGTTGCTGCTGACCCCTGACCCGGATTCCGTCGATGGGTTGCCAGACGAAAATGCCCAGGAAGCTTTCGTAAAAGCCTTCCGCACCGTAGTTCGAGTGAAGAATATTCTGGAATCATTCTCCGTACATCAACCCGAGAACATCGAGGGAATGGGTATTCCTGCGCATGTCTTCGAGGAATACAAAAGCAAATATCTGGATCTGTCGGAAAGATCTTCCGGTGGCAAGGGAGATGATGAAGATGATCCTCATCCGCTAAGCGAAATCGATTTTGACCTCGAGCTCATCAGCCGCATCGAAATAAATGTTGCCTATATCCTGGCACTGCTCACAAAGCTGACCACATCCATCCATAGCTCTGGCTTCAATTCCGATGAGGCCGAGGAGCTACGAACCCGTATCTATAACGTCCTCTCGTCCGAACCCCAGTTTCTTCGGAAAAAGGACGTCATCCAGGACTTTATCGACACTGAACTCTCTGGCTTGGCTCCTGATTCAGACGTTCCTTCCGCATTCAAGGCATACTGGTCAGAACGGCGTATCCAGGCATTGAACACCATCGCTCGAGAAGAAAACCTGGACAAGGAGCGTTTTGACGCCATGCTGCAGGCATGGCTGTTTACCGGCCGGATTCCGACCACTTCCGAAGTCATGCACGTCTGCAACCAGAAACCCACGATCACAAAGCAAACAGATCTTGCAAAGCATATCCTTCGCCAAATCGAGGAAGTGCAGGATGTTTTTGATTACGGAATGGGTGAATAAGGAGTTTCAAAGCTCCTGTCTGCGGCAGTGCCGATACATCCCTTAAAGATAGCAGTCAGCTTTTCATGACTCTGGCTTCATCCATATCATTCTCACTGGGGCGACCAATCCCCGTCAGGACGTCGAGGCCTTTCCTCAACCGATATCTTATCACTTCAACCGAATTATCGGTCTCTGCCGCTATTGTGCGAGCGGCTCGAGTCATGCTTGGAAATTCTCGACCGTCAATTACGATTGGCTCCTTGCCTTTACGAGATGTAACACCCATTGGAGTTGCAATAGCTTGTGCCGGTGTCATCCCCTGCTGAGATATCCGATTCCGCAGAGTTGTTGCCCCAATTCCATAAGCTTCCGACAATGCTGCCAATGAAGAATATTGAACGCCATCAATCTCATAAATAGTTCCCTTCAAGCGCTCCATTCTCTCCTGCTGGCTGATCCATTCAAAATTGTCGCGACTCCATGCTTTTGATGAATCCTTTCGACATAGCTTGTGGCTGGGGTAAGGTGGATCACCCGTATCAGCGTAATACTTATCGAAATCCATCCATGAAGAGTCGATGGCACCGCCACCCTTTTTCTCAAAACGGTTGATCATTGCAAGCCAGCGTCGAAAAGGCTTGCTGCCAGCCATTGGGTGGTTACTGACTTTACGAACTTTTTCTGGAAGAGGATCGCCACGGCTCAATCGGCGACTAACAATATGCTCGGGAAGCCCATGCTCTTTCACCAATGCCGTGATGGCCTCAACCTTAGAAGCATATTGCACACCATTATATTCAACCGGCCTGCCAATTTCCCGGGAACCAAGTTCTCCACCAAGTTTAACATTGAGACCCGCTGGTACCCTAGTGCCTAGGAAATCAATCCAATACCGCTCCCGTTCACCAACTTCTTCCCCAGACAGATTATCCTCGATTAGAGATATCTCAAAATTTTCACGACCATCCATCTTGATTGCCATGTGTAATGGACTGGTAGAACCTTTGGTCGACTTGCTTACATGTTGTGAAAAGCGTGCTTGTAACGAATTGATCGTCAAACCAATATATTGCTCCCCTGTTCTTTTTCGTACGATCTTATAAATACGATGCTTCCGACTCCTAATGGGTATTACTGGTTCTTCAAGAGCTGCATCAATGTCCCATTTAGCTGCTAGACGTCTACGTATCAGTGCTCTGTCGTCATAGCGACCGATTTTCGCGAGAAAAGCAGAGATACTTGAAAATCTTATCCCCACCAGATGAGGATGAATACTCCCGGAATATTCGAAAGGGATGCTTCGTCCGGAATTATATCGCTTCACCCATTCAGATTGCGTAGCAGTAGCCGCGAAATCTACTGTTTTTGGCGTCAAATTCTTAGAAGAGGAAAGTCTCAGTACCCGCCGACGAAAATTTCCGTAGCTAACCTGTAAATCCTCAACTCGTTCAGACAGTGATTGAATTGAGATCTTCTCTCCACCAAGCTCTACCCATGTGGCTCGTGTTCGATGACGCTTTTGATATTCCTTAATGGATAAGGAAAGACATTCATTGATTACTTCGTCGGTTAAATTACTCCGATTGCTGTATAAACGCGAATAGAATATATCGTATGGAACAGCGTGACTGGTTCCTACATTGGCATATAGAGCCCTTGGAGTATCATAAACCTTACCTTTATATTTTATCCCATTCGACCAGGTAGCATTAAATGAAGAATGCAAATTATGGGTCGATCTATCAGACATGAATCTGTCCACTCACGATTCAGCACACTCCGTTGAAACCAAATACCCTGGTGAGGAACAAGCCTATTTCTCGCTTTCACTCTCAAGATAACGGGTGCTCAGGCAGCTGATATTTTTTTAACCGCACGCCGGCGCCTTGGGAACAACCTCTCCCTGATCATCGGCTCCAACCATGCGGTGATAACCAGGGCTGCGATAATAGACACCGCGACCGCACAAAATACGCTTTGGTAACGATCCATTCCTGAGCGTAGCAGATGAACAATAATGACAGCGCTGCCGGCGCTGTGGATGAGATACAGCGGATAGGTTGCCTTGGATAGAAATGACAGCACAGGCCCCGACATTTTTGTGGATGGCACAGCCATTAACCCCATGGCCAATAGCCATACACAGCACGCCCACAGTGGCTGCACCTCGAGCCCGGCACTGGTTGCGCGCACGATGGCTTCCGCAACAATCGGTAAACAGCCGATCAACCCCAAAACGGCAATAATTGTTACCCGACGACGATCCCAACCGACCTTTATTCCACCGAAAATAACAACGCCGGCCGCAAAAAATATGCCATCCTTCACGAGCAGAAGCTGTAGCACACGATCAGGAATGAACGGCAGTTTCGGGGCATAGATGCCTGCTATGGTAGACATCGCCCAGGCCGTGGCCGAGATCGCTGCTACCCCCAGAATCACCGTCTCCAACCTACTCTCATGACCTCTCCAAAGGAGCAACGCCACCAGAGCGTAAAAGCTCATCTCTATCCCCAATGTCCAGTAGACGCTGTCTACCCACGGACCAAAAGGCCAAAGCACGATGGATGACAGGAACCGCTGCCCCATATCCACCGTGGCCGGATAGAGCGTCAACAAAAGCACCCCCGTCAGCGTAGCACTTGCGATCGCACCGGGGATCAGCCGAGAAAGACGTGCCCATAAAAATGAAGATGCCGAACGCTGCAATCTTGCCGCGATGAGATACCCGGACAGCGTGTAAAAGATGGGGACACCTATCCATCCCCACCAGAAATTGTCATGAACGGATCCGCTCACTCCTGCGCTCGACAATACGCCTGCCGCGGTTCCTGAATCCGGCATCCACATTCCAGTACCAAGATGGAATCCCATGACCGACAGCGCCGCAAAAATACGAACAATGTCCAGCCTGGCTGAGCGTGCTTGCATAGGGAAACCTCGGCATCGTTAGCGAATCGAAGAAAAGAATCGTTCCGTGATCAACATAGATCGATTCTATCCATTCCGACGACACTCCACGTCCATTATCGAGAATGACATACCGCCTCTTGTCCTATCATCCCACCAAAAAACTACGCCCTGAACGCAATTTACTCTGCGTCTTCCATCTCGTCGCAAGGTCATTCACGATCAATCCATCAAATGGAGAGATCCCTTGGCTACATTTCATGGTTTCCGGCTTGCACTGGCAGATTACATGCCTTGGGAACGCGCCTTGAGCGTGAACCTCGTCGCCATGGCTACAGCTATTACAACCCCATGGCTGGCATCTGCAGCACTGGCTATCGCCGGCATATCAACCCTTGCCTTGCTGGCTTCTCTCCCCCGAAAGCCAAAAGACAATCCAGCTTTGGTAACGATCGGAACCAATATCGAAACAGGTCATTCGGTTTCCCTTAATCGGTCAATTCTTCTGCGTCGTACCCTGTTCATTAGCATCGATGACACACGTCGCCGGAATGCCTTGCAGCGCATGGCTATCGAAGGCATCGAAACTGGATCAGGTGCTGCCATTTTTCTTGAGCGCGATGACAATGATGGTCTGAACCGCATTCTTGCAGCTGCCAGAAAACAAGGTATGGAAGACGACGTTCTGATCATTGACACCACGCCTGGGCATGCCAGTGAACGTATCAAGTTATTTCCTGAATCAGAGGGCAACCATGTACTCTCCAATACTCTTGCCCCCATCTACGATGGTAAACTCTCACCTGTCGTCCAGGATCTGCTTTACGCAGCCACCAGGATAGCGATTCAAAAATGCGGCATCGATGCTGCCCATGCCGACATCGGCGCTACTCGCAACGCTGCTGCCCTGGAAAGTATATTAGACACGGCTCATGACGACACATTGCCAGAGCGCATTCGGATGTCGGCTCAAACTTATCTCGGAAAACTCCCTGGATATGATCCTGATGTATCCTGGCGCCAATCAGACACTATAATCCAGGCTCATTCGCAATATGAGCTCGAGCTCAATGAGATTTTGACTGCCCTCGAGGAGGCTCCCTGTTTCTCGAATACGGATTGCACGATCGATCTGAAAGATGTCGTTTTCAATGATCGTATTCTGATCATCCGATCTTCTGCGACCCGCCGGGATGCCATCGTAAAACGCTTTATTCTGCGTGAAATCGTCCAGGCCGCGGCTAAGCAGGTTGTCCTGATTCAAAATGAGAAGCGCCCCAGGCAATTACCGCACCCTTCCCCATTCCTTCTGGTTTTTGACCATTTGGATGAGTGCATGCGAAAAGATTCCCTTCTGATCCCCATGGCCTTTTTCTACGACGCTGGGGTGGCCATAGCGACTGCGGCTCGGGAAGTGTATTCCGAAATAGGCTATTTCCATCATCACTCATTCGGAAACATTGTTTTTCTCGACGCCGGCGAATTGCCTTCAACCCTTGTCGAACATCGTGGTGCTCGCTCCCTTGATGAATTGGTTCTCCTCATGCAGAGTAAGGCCCCTGCTCCTCACTCCCGCATAGGATATGCATCAATTAGTGAAACTCCCTACAGGATCGAGGTTCACGACCCACCTCCATATCCTGTTTCACCAGCTTTTCCAACGCAGCGAAATTGAATATACCCGGATGCGATGTTCAGCTTGTGGAGCCGTTCACACACCTCCCCAAGTCTTATCTCCAGCTACGCAACGCGCCCTTCTTTCTGAGGTGCAATTATACGGGTTCTCCCAAGTCGCCAAAAATCTTCAATGTGACCGGTCTGTCATTGAGCAGGCTTTTGGACGCATCGTTAAAGAGCGATCAAAAGTCATTGCTCATGTCGTTCCCGATGCCATCGCTATCCAGACAGTCAACCAGGGCAATCGAGAAACCGTTCTTCTCATAGACGCTACCGAAATGACTATCCTCGAAGCATTCCTAAATCATGCCACATTAAAGACCTGGCTGACCACGGCTGCTGGTACACCAACATTGATCGTCATTTCTATCGACGGCCGCTCACTCTCCCTCGCATCCGATCTCTACCCCCAGGCTGAGGTATGTATCCCTCCGATCCTGGCAGACAGAGAAATAACCTCCATCGTCGAAAACACACTCCGATATCGCAACACAAATGACCGACGGCGCAATTTTGTTGAACGTCTGGATCTGCTCCATATCCCAGATGAGAAACTCACCCCAGAAGAATGGGACGAGATCGGAGTTTGGAGCCAGGCGAGCCGAGCTCTCCGGAGAATCTCCCTGGATCTTAAACGTTCTCTTTCTGAAGCAACTGGTGATTTCCAGAAAATCGCAAAAGAAGCCATAACTAACTTACATGAAACCTCGCTGGCAGTTTTCCTGAAGGCTTGGCTCAACCCTATCACTTCCGGAGTCACAAATTATTGGATCAACGTTATTGTTAACCCAATTGACACCATGCAAAATGCGTTGAGCAAGATTACTCCCCAAATACCACATCGTATTTTTAGAAGTTTCCTTCTACTCTCGACCACTAGCAAGCCCATGTTGACGGGTCAGGCGGCATCCCTGCATCAGCGGTTATCCAGCAATAATCACCCATAAAATTGCCAAACGATGACCTTCATGTCGAAGTTTCTTTCCATTCTTCCTCATCTCAGAGGGAAAACCACCCGATATCATCTGCTACGCTCATGACAACCGCCTCGACTACGCGACCGCGCCTGATAAGCCATCGGTCTGGAACCGACAGCCTTCTGAATGTCATAACGATCTAGGGTCTTCAGCCACTGACGTGGCAACGAACTCCTGCCGTTTCTGGGGTATGTTCCCCACAAACTCTTCAGCCACAGACGTGGCGACGAACGAACGCCGCCGCCAGTTGTTGATGTTGGTCTCCTCTTCAGCCACAGACGTGGCAACGAACCGGGGGCGGATAAATGCGTTCGGTTTTATGTCCTTTTCAGCCACGCACGTGGCAACGAACACCATTTTCGGCACATACGGCGAGCGCATCCTCTTTTCAGCCACGTACGTGGCAACGAACATTACGCCATTTTTCAAACTGGGCGTCATCGACTTTTCAGCCACGCACGTGGCAACGAACGCCTTTCTCAACGAGAAATATGCCGACGCGCTCTTTTCAGCCACGCACGTGGCAACGAACTGTCGTAAGCTGCCAATTCGAGAGATTTTAAACTTTTCAGCCACGCACGTGGCAACGAACGCAATAGAAGACTGCCATGTACCGGATCAACCCTTTTCAGCCACGCACGTGGCAACGAACGTTGCCGACATTCCGGCCCACGATGTCCTGCTCTTTTCAGCCACGCACGTGGCAACGAACTATCCGCTATCGTCTCTGTCACGATTTCTGACCTTTTCAGCCACGCACGTGGCAACGAACGATGATCTGGTGGTGACTGTGTGAATTCCAATCTTTTCAGCCACGCACGTGGCAACGAACGGTCTTACAAGACCGCGGTACGCATGCTGCTCCTTTTCAGCCACGCACGTGGCAACGAACGGTAATCATTAGGCAAATACTTCTTTGAGATCAAAGACATATCTGCAATCACTGGCCTGCACGATATTCAGGGAAAGCCGGAGAAAACCCTTATTCCGCAAGGATTTGAAGACATTCCATGCAGAATACCCCCAAATCGTATTGGGCGTTCGCAACCAATGCTTTTGACAACATCCGCTACGAACACCCACCAGATTTACGATATCAAAGAACAATCCCGTCAACGACGCGATCTTAGTAGCCGTGAGCGAGGCCGGACAAAGTCTTCTGCCCCATTCTCAATAGTGAAGACCCTTGCAGTGGACAGCATCGGCCGAAAACGCATCGATACAGCATCCTCAAAGCTCCTAGACCATTGTGGCTGGGATACGCGAATAATATCCTGGCGATCCAATGGTACTGGCCATCTTGGATCGCCAATCCAGATCATGACCTCGTCGGTTTCTTGCCTGATCCCTCGTCCCAAACCCTGCCCCATCTTACGCCGGCATTTGGCCAGCAAAATGGGGAAGCGGCTTCGAAAAACATTCTTTTTGCTCAATTCATCAAGCAACGACTCCAAATGCGCATTGCGAACTGTATCTGGGGGAGAGAATGGCAATCGGGTAAAGACCTGATGACGAATCTTTCCAGGCAAATCAATGCCAGACCATTTGCTAGGTGTAATCAGGATGGAATTTTCTGTTTCTGCAAATTTTTGCAAAGGCAACCGATCCCGCGGACGGTCAAGGATGACTTCGGTTCCTTTTTCCGCCAGCATCCTTGCCAAGGTATTTGCATCGGAATAGGACGTCGTCAACACCAGAACCCGACCGCCTTCAGCCGATGCGGCTTGCACCATGGCTACCCACCATGGAAATATTTCCGGATTGGTAACGGCATCCATTTCGGACAACGGATCCTGCGTTTTAATGCTGACAGGCGGTGCCGCATTCTGCTTGATGACGGTGAAACTCATCCTGCCGAAATCAGCCGGCGCAAAATGGTGCTGCCTCACCACAGGAGCAAATTTCGAATTCAGCCCCATGCGGTGACGAAACTCCCTCATATTCACCGAACCATCATGCCCGACCACGCCACTCAGCGTTGCCGAAACGAAAGCAATGGAATCCGGCTTTCGCCCTGGAATATCTCCCATCCCTTTGGACCACAGCCTGGAAAGAATGTCGCTTACCTGCTCGTTAGAAACATATAGCCCAGGGAATTTGCGTACCGGAGTCCAGTAAGCACCAGCAAATGTGCTTTGTGCTCCTGATGCGGATGAACTGCGGATTGCTTCCAGAATTGCCTTGGCATCACTGGAAAGCGACTCGATCTCAACCGTTGTGGCCGCTTCCTGCCGCGTGCTCCCCTCGCGAGCCCGATTCAGTGTCTGGATGATTGCATCCAGGCTACCCACAACATCTCCGAGGTCGGCTTCCTGCATCAGACCTGTAATCGGCAGGATCTCCGCCGCCTTCTGACCGGCAACCCTGCGGCTATCCTGATACTTCTCCCCCATTACCTCAACGGCTTTTTCAAGACGAACACGCTCGGCCCTGAAAGGCTTGGTCATCGTATTACCTTCGGCCTTCAGCGCCTTTTCCAGAAGCTCAAGGTGAGCGAAAGGGAGTCGCCTGAACTGCATGGATTCCGCGATATCCGGAAGTGAATCCGCTTCATCCACCACCAGTATCCTGTCTCGTCCTCCCTCATTGCCAGGGGTCAGGATACGGCCAAAATTAAGCAGATCAGTGACCAGCAGGGCATGATTGATGATGACCACATCAGCACGAAGCGATGCTTCCACCATGCGGCGATAGCCGATGTCATCATCCTTGTATTGTCCGATGGCTACCTGATCGAACGAGAATGGCAGATCTCCAATGGACTCCACCCAATCTCCAAAACGATGCTCCAGCATCTGGACGGTTCCACGCTCCAGATCTGCGGCAACAGCCTCGAGCATTGCTTCCAGAAGCTCGAGCATCTCGGGCTTTAGTTCAGAACGCAGGGCTTCGATCCGGCGAGACATCGCCTCAACCGAGATGAAGTTACGTTTGCCGACCCGCCGCACAAATGTCGGACGCCGGCCGAGCTCGATCTTGCACACCTTGGCTACAGCCGGCATGGTATCTTCGAGAAGCTGGTTCTGCAGGGCAATGGAATGGGTTGAAAACATTGCCTGACGCCCGGTACGCAAGGCGCTCATGGTAGCTGGCAACGCATAACCGATGGCTTTGCCAATCCCGGTTTCACCCTGAATCAGCGTTATGCCATCAGCTTCGATATTCCGGGCGATCTCCACAGCAAAACCGACCTGTTCAGGCCGGGGACGCCGCCCAGGAAAAACTTCCTGGAACAGCGTCGATGCCGGATCGGAGAAAAGTCGTTGAATCTCATGCATCTTCAGAAGCCGAGGTAGTGCCCTTCTTCATCGCAGCCTTCTCAGGCTGGCTGATATCAAAGGCGGGACTGATCGCAAAGGCATTCCAGGAGCTGATGAAATCCTGTATGCGGTCGCCGTACTGGATCTCAGAGAACGCCTTGGCTTCGATCTCACCAAGATGCTCGAACTTGCCCATGGTCGGACGAATGGTGGCATTCCACCTCGCCTTGATTTCCCCATAGGCAAGCGCCCGGCTTTTGCCGCCGATCAGAGGGTAATATTCGAACATGTTCGTGAGCGCCCTGAAGAACAGGCCGGCCTCGATTTCGGTCACCCCGAGCAGCAGAATCTTCTGCGCCATATCCACATTCGGCGGTAGAACCCGATGTGCAAACGGCAGCTGCAGAGAGACGCCGGAGGTCTCTTTCGCTTCCTTTTCGGCGCTGCGCGCGATAATGAGATCGGCCTCGATAATGGCACGCTTCTCGGCATCCTTTTCACGCTTCAGCTTGCTCAGCAATTCAGTGACCTTGGCAGAAGCCTCAGCCGTTGCCTTGGTGTTGCTGCGCCGCAAAAGATATTCAGGAACAGCGGATTTATCCAGAATATCGAAAGTCGACTGATCGCGCACGAAATCGTCAGGCCGGACGCCACCCATGGTATGTGCCTCAATCGGTTTCAGAGGCACGGCGTTGCCGATAGCCAAAGTACCTGCATCCCAGGGATCGCCAGCACCAACCAAGCCAATGATCGGATTGCGAGCCCTGCGATTGTTGCGATCAACGATGGAAAAGGCGTCTTCCTTGCCGGCGCTTTTCACCCCGCCAACAGCATTGTAAAGATAATTGCCGAGGCTCGGCTTGGTCTCAAGATGGGCAAGCGCCACCTTCAGCAGATTACGACGAATGCGCCCTCGCAGGGTCGATCCTGGAATGATCGGCACCCTCTTCATACCATATTCGGTTTCCTGCGGCAGATGCGCTACTTCCGCAATCTTGGAATCGCCGTTGGTGATCACCACCCCGTTGGGCGGAACAATCGAGATGCAGCTCACAGAAGTGATGATGCCATCAAGAATGATGTCGTAAGTTTTCATTTTAAAGCTCCTTTTGCTTTATTCGTAGATGGTAACCAGGCCGTCGTGATAGACAGTACGAGGAACGAATGCCTCGACCCCTCTATGCCGTTTCCAATAGGGTGCCCAACAGGTCTCGATTGAACGTCGTACAGGCAATTCCCCAAATTCAGGGAAAACAGATGTGGGAACAGGGCGCATAAGGAATTTCCCCGTATCGTCGACGATACCGAAAAGGTCCGGCAGATCTTCATCGATCGTTTCGATATGCAGGGAACCTTCAACCACCCAACCATTCCCAGATGACGTGTCAGCGCCGAGCCAACGAATGTTCTTCATGATTTCATAGACCTTGTCGGCATCTCCCTGGAACATCCAGCTCACCGTGCAGGTGCCCAGTACTGTGGAATGCCCCATAATGCTGCCGGTATCCGTCCGTGAAACCTGGAAGATCTTCGCCTTTGTGGCATACGGGAAATTTTCTTCACCATGGAAATCAATGAGAGGCCTGTGCCCGCCAATCAGGGTGCGTGACCGCAAGGTCGGCCGGAAAGATCGAAAACCTGCGGCATCCTTTTCTTCTTCCCCGGTCGCCTTACCCGACCGGGTCCTCACCAGGAACTCCCCTGCGATCATCGCCGAAGCACAGAAAACTTCATCAAGCAAGGTCGCATCAACCGACGAACGCCTGGAGGTTCCAACTCCAGAGGCTCCTTCTCCGGAAACCCCACCAACAGTGCGCAACGGCAGAAAACGCTTTTCCTCCGGCACACCGGCAGCTTCAAGCAATCCATCCAGAAGACTGTCCAGCGTCAGCCAGCGACCCAGAACCATTGGGGTGCTTAAAGCCAAAGATACAATATGATTGCCCATCACATATCCCCAATTTTTTCGACCACAAGAATGCCGCAGCCAAAAGCGCGATCGCGGCCGACACCACGCTTCAGCGCCTCCTTGAGAATTGCGACATCGGACACCAGAGCCTCGCCTTTGGCGCGAATGGCTGGAATGGTGTATTTCCTGGGGCTCTTTTGAATGTGTAGAAGACGAGGCAGATGAACCCTCACCGTCGTTTCATCGATGTCCAGGCCGGCACTAGAAATGTTCTTGATGACCTTATTTCGATCCCGCACCACATGCAGATCGTCCCTTGCCACCTCCACCTTGCGCCTCACGCCGTCCGCAGACCTGTATTTCACCTGTGGATCCTTCGCCGATAAGGTGATATAGAAACGAACACGCTCTCCCGCGGCCGGAACCTCCTGTTCTCCCAATGAATGGCTGGAGATCTTCCTGATCACCTTATCGAGATATGGATCATTGGTTCGCACGCGCAGATAACGTTCCGGAAAGGGTAGATACCCACCATCCATGGTCAGCGGATCAATGGAAAACAGCCAGCGCGTTTCCGCACCCTCTTCAAGGATGCGGGGACCCAGCTCTTCAGTAAGGCGTGCATGAGCGCCGTACCAGTCTCGATTCACGATGATCGGTGAGTTTTCGTTAATAACGACCAGATGATCCATTTCAGTTTTCCTCTTTCTTCTCTGCCGCACTCCATGCAAGATCAGCAGGAAGCGGCAAATCAGCAATGCGGCGCCAGAAATCATCCAGTTTGGCTTCTGCTTCTTCTTCCGACAGCTTTTTGAATTCCTTGGTACCAAGAATACGCTGAATTTTCTCTCGTGTTCGTATCGCCGCCAAAGAGACGTCGCTAGCGTTTTGTGCCATGTCAAGCAGGCGAGCCACGCCGCGAAGTGTCTTCACTCTGGTCTGCATCTCTTTGGCAATGGTCAGAATTCGATCAATGCGGAAGCTGTCGAGCAGGAAATTCATATCGCCCGACACTTCCACAACGCCAGGATCAATCGTCAAACGTGCGCTCCGCAGATCGCTGATATATCCGGAACCGACCGTCAGGAAAAGCAGCGGCCGTGGCATATCCAGGGCATTGATGACCAGATCATCAAAATCCTTCGTCTTCAATGGGGTGCTCATCATTACATTAGAAGGCACTGCCTCATTAGACGTTGTCAGCGAATACAGAGAAAGACGACCAGGGGTGACGACCAACGTCGCCTTGCTGCTGGCAAAAGCAGGAACCGATGTCGAACCTGATTTCCAGGATGGACGCCTCGTACCGAAAAGGGCTTGAAAGCCCTTGTTAACCGGCAGATCCAGTGCTTTCAGGAGATCACTCCCGCCGTTCTCCAGAAAAAAGGATTGAGGATTCATCTAACTGTCCTTGGTATTCATTTGGGGCAACGCCCGAATTCGATGAGCAAATGAGGCTGAACATACAAAAGATGCAACCCCCTCCTGGGAAGGCTGGTTAACACCACCTTTCCGGATTAGCGGTGCTGGCAATCCCGATATCGGTCATATCGCAACAAGCCCACAGCAAACAAAGCGGCACCAACTGTCATCAATACCAGCACGATGGCGATGATGGAGTCGTGGACCAGCGGTGCAAATGGAGTAACGGTGACAAGCAACTGATCCTGATCGATAGCGATCTTGGAAACTGTCCTCCTGGTCCACCAATTTATTCCTGCATCAGGCAACTGGTATAATGGAGTCGCCGCGAAAATTTTCTGTACGGCCGCGGCGATAGCTTCTCGACTACGCATCTCCCAGGACGCCGGAACAGCACGCGCCAGGATTGCCATGGTCAGCGAGGGCGTCCCCTCTCTATCCGCTGTAGGGTTGAATTCCTCAACGACGAAATCCTTCACATAAACCCCACCTGCATCATAACTGACCATTCCGATCACGCTGGGCATGGTATGTGCGACAAACCGGCCAGCTTGAAGCTGAAGATTAGGCACCACTCGTACGCGGTCACCTTTGAGAAACTCGAACGACACATCATGCACCGTCCACCCTATCCCTATCTTCTCTCCCTGCATTGGTATGTGCTTATCAATCACTGCCTGCACTGCTTCAGGAGATACCGAAAAAGTCATGCCAGCTCGAGGCGAAAATATTGCCAGTAAGCCACCCATACCGATCATGAACAGGGCAACACCCAAAATCATCAAACCGCCATTCCGATTCATGACGCACCTTTGCCAATTTTCTTGGGCATCAAGCCGTGTAAACCTCCTTCTGTACAAGCTCGATTGAGCTTGCTGGTTAATCTATACTTGATTCGATGACGACGGGGCGTGTGGTTGGCATCACTAAATGATATCGTCACTCATGGGTAAAAACGGAGTTTCCAGAATGATCGTCTATCATGGCAGCGACAGAAAATTGTCCAGGATTTCGGCTGGCAGTTGGGTTACCGACGATCTCGAGACGGCCCATGCCTTCGCATCTCAAAAAGCTTCAAGTACTGGCGGCGCTCCCACAGTTCACTCACTCGAGATCATAGAAGAGCATGTTGAGTGGGATATTGTCTCCAACGCCGCCGGCATCGATGATGCCAGGGGCACGCTTTTACGCGACCATCCCGTTAGCGAAATCGTATGGGCTCTGGCTCCTACCCTGCCCTGATGGACATTCCATATCCCAGCAGCGCCGATATATCGTAAGATAATTTTCCGATAGAATTGCTTTTATCTGTCAGTTCGGTGATCTTCCTCGGTTAAAGGATTGATATCGAACGGATGGAGACTTCGATGCGTTTCATGACTGGTGTGGCAACCCTGGTGTTGACCTTGGCAATGACAGCCTCTGCTCAAGCGGCCGACAACTGGTACCGCATGGAATTGCAGGCTCCGATTCTGTTCTTGGGCGGAGAGGCCTTACCTCCGGATGGGGGTGATGGTGAAGGCATCACTATTACCATTGATGATGATACTCAGATCGATGGTGTGGTGCAGAACCGCGAAGATCGTGCCCTGGCCGTCAACATCCAGGCCAGTGGCATGGAGGTCGGTCAACATCTCACTATTGCCGGCCTACCTGCCGGGGCGCTGTGGACAACTGACCCAGCTGATCCCGGCAAGGGGCAGTTGACCTGGAGCAATGCCATTGCCGGTTTCCACGCCCCGACAATCGAGGTGCGAGATGCTGATGACGCTCTGCTGCTGAGCCAGCCGCTGCATATGATCATTCATCCGGCTCTGACCGCCTCCGTGCCACAGGAAAGCTACACCGTAAACCAGGGTGGAAATCTTCTCATCCCTGCAACGACTAGCAATGCTATTGGGAATATTGTTTGGAGCGGAGCTTCTATCCTCCCTGGGTGGCTGCAGCTTAACGATGACACCGGTGTAATTGAGGTCGATACTTCTGAAGCAAACGCAGCTACTGGCGTTCGTTTGACAGCGGTCGATCAGTTCGACTATGCCGATGCAACCACAGAGGCGTTCTCCGTTGCCGTGGTTGGGGCATCCCTCAACCCACTCCAAATCACTCAATGGCTTGTGGTAGGTGGTGGTGGCGGCGGTGGCGGAAGTCGATATGACAAGACTGCTTCTCTTGCCGGTGGAGGAGGTGGTGGTGGCGCCGTTCTTGGAAGCGATTGGGATATCGGTGAATTCCCCCTTTTGCATACTGGTGACGTCCTGAACATTACTGTTGGGTTAGGCGGGGTAGGTCAAAAAAGCAACACCACACTTCCTCAGTCTGGTGGAATATCCAGAATATCTAGGTTAGGCAGTACGGTCACTATTGCGGAAGCTGGAGGTGGTGGATACGGAGGAAGAGCGGGATCACTTTCACCAGGAGCTGGAAGCACGGTTAACGTGTCTGAAAATATCATCTGGAGCCAAGGTGGGAACAACGGTGGCACAAGAGGAGCACAAGAATCTGGAACTATCGGTGCGGGGCATCCTACAAAGCTGACAGCGCGCCCAGGAAAGACGCGCAACGGGTTTATAGGTGGAGCTCCCAATGAAATATATAGAAATGGCGGTAGTGGTGGTGGTGGAGCCAATGGTGCCGGCAAAGTAACCACAGGTAATGTCCAAAACATTAGTGGAGGTGCAGGAGGCAATGGCCTCAGCTCAAATATTACGGGTTCTCTTCAGCATTACGGACAGGGTGGTGGCGGAGGGGGAGCCAACGGATCACCGATGAGTACGGTTACCTCAGGTGGTGCCGCAGGCGAAAATGGATCTGGGAATGGGGGCGGATACAAAGCGAACAATGGTGGGCCAATAGCAGTGGGGTCTGGAGCAACCAATAGAGGGCAAGGAGGTGGTGGAGCTGCAGGGTCTTCAGCAATTGGTGGTGATGGTTCCAGTGGCATTGTCGTATTGCGGTATCCAGGAACTCCAAGAGCAACAGGTGGAACTATCCTGACTGTGAGTGGAGACACGGTACACGTGTTCACAGAAAGTGGCTCTTTTACAGTGAACTAGATATTGAAAAAGCATAAACCCGCCACTCGAGCTCTCTAAAACCTCGAGTGGCGGGAGATTAATTGAGCTCCATTCTTGTGCAGGTGGTCAACCGTCCGTCGCGATCAAACCGGCAGGCGGCATCGCCGGCTTCTGATTTCACCCACATCAATCGGATTCGTTGATCAACCCCGACGATACTAAAGCCGGAGCTCATGATGGCCTGCCCCAGATCCTGGGCTGCCTGGCGCTCTCGTTCAGTTTCCTTTCGCTCTTCGATCTTGGCAGAATCGAACGCGGTAGACAGCACCAAATATATCAATGATGCAAAACTGAACAAAATTGCCAGTTCCAGAATATAGGTCCAACACCATGAAAGCACTTTAGCCATCAGACTACCCTCGAATCGTATCCTTACCGTCTCGGCCATGGTGGCCTTAACACAGTTCAAGGCACAAGGGAAAACCCGATCATTAAGGTCAAAGTGCCAATTCTTTGTTATTCATGCTTCTCCGCGGCATCTCCATAGCTACTATGTGAGCGATATGCCCAATCACGCGATCTGAATGCGCAAACAAAAGAAACGTCCGAATATGACGTCGAAACCCCATCGAAGTGCCCTCTATCTTCTGAGCTATTTCCTTCAAGCCCTCAAAAGAGGTGTCAACCCAACGGATCCCAATTCCTGACAGGATACGATCCCGCCAGATGCCCAGAAAACTACTCAAGCTGCTGATCACCGTATTCGATGCCACTGCCGCCACGACCTGATCGATAACTCGCCTGACGGCCTCAGCATCACGGCTCCTGAGTGCGGCAAGAATATCCACACAACAACGACGCAGAGCCCGGGCATTGCTATCCCATAATGGAAGCTCATCTCGCATCTCATCGGACAGATCATCATCAGGAATGACAAGCATCCTGGCATCTTCCCTGAAATTACGACCACGCTCCGTATTCCTGCGCACAATCGCCCGCAAAGCAGTTTCCGCTACGGATACGACAGCATTCCGCGCTGCCGCCGGGGACAACGCTATCTCGATTCCCGGGAATATTTCCTCAAATACAGTGGCAAGTGCCGGATCCAGACCGATAACCGCCAATGTCGGTACGCCCTGAGCGCCTTCCAGCCACTTACGTAGCGCTGACAGATCATCGACCACCTCGACGATCTCTTCTTCAACAGCATCGAAGACCACCATTCTAGCAATACCGGCAATATTGAAAGTCTCGACACCGATCACATCAGGCGCAACCCTTTTGCTCTCCTGTTGGCCTTCCCAATCAGAAAATACCGACTGCACCGTAGATCTGGTGCTGTTAAGGCGTCGGGCGGTTTCTGTAACACCATCCCGCAACACCCCGTCAATAATCGCCTCCTTCGCTCTCGCCGACACTCCATCCACGCGATCCGAGTACGTCACCCCGCAATGCCGGCAGAGATACTTCTGCACCTGCACCAAAACTTTCCCCAGGCGACCATCCACAAGGTCAATAAATGTCCTTTTACGGCGACCGTGCAAAATTGTCTGGCGATGGCATTGCGGGCAGGTGTTCATCCAGCCACCTCTTCCGGGAACTTTACTCCGATCGTGTCAAAATGCTCGAGCAGGCCATTGACCGCCCGATCTACCTTGGGCTGCAGGAGCAGGAATCTGTTCTCAACAGCTTCCTGCTCCTGCATATGTGCCATGGCGCCCAAAGATTCCGGGTGAAATGCTGAACGACCGACACCGTTTAACACATACCAAAGTTGCCGATCCAACTCCTTGAGCCAAACAAATTCAGCACTGGCGACGAGCTTCATCGTCTTTACCCTTTTAAACAAAAGGGCAAGGTCAATTACATCGAATGGGCTCATCTTTGGCGGTTCAGTCATCCTACCATACCCCAAGGATACGCACGCACGCTTGTAGCCTTCAAGGTCAAATGGCTTTCCAGATTTCAGATGATCCTCCATGCGAATTGCCAATTCATTCAAAGAAGGATTCTCAGAACTCTTCCTGGCGCTGCCGCCCGGCTGATCTGCAACATTGGGATCGTGCGCTCTCGAAATAATGGTACAAAAAGCTATCCTTAAAGCATCGGAAATTTCCGAATCCACATAGCGCCACACCTGGCGTTCAAATTCTTTGCGGATAGCGTTTTCCAAGGAACCGCCATGCTTTCCTATGGCGGTTTTTGCCCACTCCACAGATCCCATAGAAGGAGTGGTGTCCAATCCTTCAATGGCTGTAGGGAATTTATCCTTCAGCCTTTCTCTCCACTCTTTCGGTCGAGCTCCTATTTTTCCTATCATCTGCGGCAATAGTGATGCCGCGGCTAACACAATCAGGCCACCCGCAACCCAAATTATTGCCCTCCCAGAATAATCGAACAAATGCAGTGGAGCCAATAGTGGCGATGTGGCCGCCATGACGGCAAGCATGGATATCCCAGCCCCGACAACAGCGGATGGCAAATCTACGGTGAATTTCATTTTGTCTCTCCCGTTTCACGATATGGTGCCAGAGCAATTAGGTCGTTCAACGAAACTTCCCCTAACGGGAACTCGGAAGTTGGCGGCGAAATATCGTCTAAAACCAAGTCTTGGTGCATCACCTTCATCCTGGGAGTATTTTCTAAATCTGCTTCGAGATCCCGCTCTTGCATAAAGATCTTGGTATTCGTGTTGGCAATGATCGCGGCCGTCTCTTTTTCATTGATTCGCTTCATGGTGGGAATATCCTGTGACGCCAGGATCAATCCAACCCCCAATGATCGCGCCTGCGCACACATGAGCGCCATGCCATCTATTGCGTAATATTCGGGATGATCCAAACATACCAAAAACGGCGGCGCATTCGATATCGGACGTGGTGCCACCACATTTTCCCACGACTGCTGTACTTTCCCTCCCAGGGTAGAACCCAGTAAGGCTTTCAAATTTGCCATGATCAGCTTACCAAGATAAACCTCATCACTCGCTATCACTTTCGCATCTGGTAACAAGACAACCAGGATGCGCCGATTTTGTATGACATCGTTCATATCCACGCCGGCGGCCTCAGTGAAAAAAATGTGGCCGTAAACGTCCGACAAGGAACCACATATCCTGGTGAACTGCATCTCCAGATAACCATGCTGATCCAGCGTCGTTTGCATTTGCCTATATCCGCGCTCTTCATCATAGCCCGGCAAAGATGACAGATATGATTTGATTGATTTACGGATAACTGCGGGCATTTCCGGATATAATTGGGGGTCTGCCAGACCGATGATGGCCTTGAGATTGAGGTAATCCCGGATTGTCCCAATGTTCAGGGCGATATTCCCTGTATCGCGCAGCCAGATCAGAGCTCTCATCACTCCGGTGCACATTGCGATGGCACGGCCCTTCCACATGGCTCCATCGCCACCGGAATCATCCATCAAGGACACGATTAAACTTATCAGGCTATCTGCTGATGCTGTGGAAAAAGGATTCAAGGTATTTGAGACGTGGTGATTACCTGGCAGACTGACGTCCCTGTTTCCTGTTCTGAAATCAAGAACCAGGATGTCGTCCTCACGACTGTAGCGTCGAGCCATCTCATATATTTGAGCCACCGTCTTCTTATCGCTCTGGGCACAGCAAAAAACGAGGCCGGACGACCAGGCCATGGCATTTTCAGCCATCCCTAACATGGCTTCTGCCGACTCATCTCCCACGATCATGGTATGCTGCCGAACATCATCAGCAGTCAGCCATACCTCCTGGCCGTCGTTCTTATGCCCTCCAAGATAAAAGACATTCCTCTCTTTCTCATTCAACTTACGCAAATTCTGCCGGCGCAACACCCCGCCGACAATATTCACGGCAACCCCCAGCCCAATGAAAACAGGAGCCGCCATGGGTGCCACAAGAACCCCAAGAGCACTCCCCGCGGTTAGTGATGCCAACCCCTTGGGTGTTCCAAACATCCAATCCACATGCCGTGCAGCACCATCCCCAAGCCGCTCGAGAAAAGCCTCATATTCCGGTGGTAGGTACTTGAGAGGATTCCACATGTCCGCATCTCCAGTTTCGATGCGGTAACCATAAATCAACGTATCTATCCTTCGCATCCATTTCTTATTCATTCGTAAAGATGCGGTTTTTGGATTGTTCCTCAAATTTTTTTTCTTGTTGCTGCATAAAAAAAAGGCGATGACGGAACCCCGTCATCGCCTTTCAACCTGCCTGATGTTTTAAATGCTGGGATTCGGTGCGTTTCCCGTACTCGTAATCGACTCAGGAACACGGCCGGCGTGCTCAACCTCGTAACCCAACCCCTCGAGATCAGCGATCAGGGCAGCAGCATCGAATTCTCCAGACTCATTAATCCACGACGCGCGGCTATGATTGACCGCAAACCCGTGCCGCTTGTAAACGCGGGCGATCTTTGCCTGGGCGTTGCCACTAGGATACGGCTCAACCATTGAGCGAAATGCTACAGCAGCGCTACTCACTGAGCCATAGGCCTCATCGCGCCACGTCAACAGAATGGATTTACTGGACATCATCATCCCTCTAAACGTTCGCAACATCCTATTGCGAAATGACGAAACCAACAAAAACCACGCTTGCGACAGGGATATCAGGGTTTTGGATTTTGCTCATCTGGAAGCAGAATGCAGCGACCGTCGACATCGAGACCCTCGGCTACAGCCAATTGCTGAATCGCATTGAGGTCACCCCACTTGACCGTTACCCCATGCTCCTCACAACAAACCGGATCATCAGGCTTCGGTTCATACGTCTCACCGTTCTCAAGTTTTACCGACACTTCAATTCCCTTTCTACGCTGGCCTCAGCCACACAATCTCTCAATCATCATGACGCTCTGGTGGCGTCAAGCTCTCGATACCACGCAGCAATTCTTCCTCACTGATGGTATTCAGGACGACCCCTTCGTCTGTATCGCCGCCAATCTCAATCGTGGGCGTCGCATACTGTTCCGGCTCATCCACTTCAACATGCCTCTGCAGCGAATGAATAAACTCCTCACGCAGAACTTCCGGAGAGATGGCTCCAGAACCGATCTCACGCAGGGCAACAACAGGGTTCTTGTCGTCATCGCGATCAACAACTGTGGCGGCGCCTGACGAGATCATACGGGCTCGATGAGCGGCCAACAGAATAAGATCAAAACGGTTTTCAACTTTTTCGATGCAGTCTTCTACGGTGATACGCGCCATGAACGACTCCTCGTCAACGAACCCATATGACTTTTATACTTCGGACAAATCTTCACATTCAAGAGACAAGAATTTGATCCTGACCCTTGAACCTCCACCCTCACTTCGCACTGCCAGAGCGAGCGGAAAAGCTTTATCGCGCCGGTCTCGGTGCTGCTTCCATCAAGGCATCCCGGCCTTCGTCCGTGATACGGAAGCGATTACCCGATCTAGACAGCCAACCTCGTTTTTCCATCTGATGCAATTCGCCCTCCCGGACGTCTTTACCAGCTACCGTACTGCGCATGTGTCCTCGATGATAATAGATCCCGATACCATCATTCTCCTCAGCGGCTTCGAGCAATTTACGACGCGAGGGCGTCAACTTGTAGCTCTCGCAGAAGTTCTCGTACCATGCGGCCTTGCGATCCTCGGCGATATCGATGCTGAGCTGCTCGATCCGCTGTAGCGCTGCCGGTATTTCGTCCTTGCTGGGAATGACCAGACGAATTTCTATACCATCGTCGTCGATGTCAAAACCAGATACGCGAATCAAGGACCGCAAACGCTCGGCGACATCCAGAGTTCCTTCGGTGAGATTGGTGAAAATTTCCTCATACTCAATGGGCCCATCAGCATTCTTCCAGGAAAAGGTGCCGCCGATTGCACCCTTTCCTGCCTGCACAAATCCGGTCCCGAACCGGTCGCATTGCCACCCGGCACCGGCAAGATGAGCGCGCAGGAGCGCGCTCTCAGCCTCAGCGTTGTCCTGCTTCTGTCGTACACGCTCCTGGCTGCGCCGCGTGGTCTCCAGAATCGACTCGGAAACGTAGCCTGGAGCCGGGTGGTCATATAGAAAAACACAATCCTCCAGGGTGGCACCATCCGGTCGAGGCTCGGAGAGACGAGCGACGATGACGATAGTGTTTTGGTGCATACCGCGTCCAGGTGCAAAATCCATGGCTATGTTATTGCTGCCGCCGGCCAGCATAAAACCTTCCATGAAGGCAACAGCACCATGATCGCTCGCAAAACGATGCAATTCCACGGCATGGTCAGGCAGTTGCGAGACCATGCCGATGGGCGTTCCCGGCCCGAAGGTAACGCCGGTGGCTGTCATCGGATCGCGATTAAGAACCAAGCCGTGATTAGCAAAAATAAGATGTTTCCGGATCATGATTTAGCTCTACTCTATGGATATGCCGTGCTACCCATTGACCGTCATCACACACAATCAACGCATCCTGCTGTTGGTCTCTGCAGCAATATTGGCTATTCGTTCCTGGATGCGACGCTCGAATTCCTCTGTTGTTTTCTCGGTCGTTCGGACACCGCGAACTTCGTCTCGAACAAGAATGGAAAATTTCGACCGTGCCTCAATGGCACCGATCTCCGGATCTTCGCCCGACAAGATCAAAGGCTCCATCTCACCCAACACAATCATAGCAAATGCTTCCAATTTCGGATGTGCCTTAGTCTGATTGAGCCACGACCCTTCGAGATGCCATAACCAACGTTCCCCGTCCTGCATGGCTTTATCCATAAACTCATGCGGATCCATACCGATGGCAACGGCGCGTTGTTTAAGTTCCCAATGCTTGCACAATTGGAAATGCAAAGAATAAGGCTGCACGAGGATCGAATGCGGCGCGAACTTTCCGATCCCTTGAGCGTCGGCTCGAATGATGCGTGCTGCATTCGCTACTGCCTGCTCCCTGGTTTCGCCAAAGGTCGAGAAGTCCGGATCACCTGGACTACTATCAAAACCACTATCCAGAACGGCATACCATCCCCTTCCAGACGCCCGCGTACGAACAATGATGTCGTCTGGATAATCGTCCAGCGTTTTCTGCCAGAATGGTTTTGAATCCTGATGCCCGTCACTCATGCATAAGCCCCTTTTTCTCTACACGACAGATACCGCGCAATCACGAAAACAACCATTAAGTTCAGTGAAGCAGCGCTTCTTGACCAACCCTATCTCCAGGCAGCAAATAAAACGTCTCGAAACCATTGATTAACTGTAAAGTCAAATTCCTCTTGTTTTCTCTAAACTTACACGCCTTCTATTCACACTATTCGTAAGGAAACAGCAATATGTCCATTGAAGCAACCGATCCCCGCATCGTCTATCTGCCCGAAGACAAGATCCTGGATGGTACGGGTCATTGTGACGTGATGCGCAACCGCTGGTTCTGTATTCACCCGGAACGCGGGCTGATGTTCTGGCAGGCAGAAACTCGCCGCCGCAAGGGCTCTCTCGTCGGTGCCGCTCCTCAATGCAATACCAATGAAGCGATTGCTCGCGATATCCAAAGCCGCCTGTTCCCCTGGGCCGAGGTCAAGTTCTTCCCCGTTGTCATTGTCCCCATCGACGCCCACGACTTCGTTTGACGATTAAGCCGCCATCTTCCTGGCATGCGCCTCAACCGCATCCAGGAAGCCCTCAGGGAAGCGCGCACAACCTGCTCGTGCACGTCGAGCAAAACCCGACGCCGCTCGCTCCGATAAAGGATGCAGCGGATATTTCAGGAAATCCGAAATACAAGGCAGATCCCGAAGCTCCGGGAATGCTCCTACCTTCGATACATACCGCCCTTCTCCCAGATTCCATGCAGCTTTTGGCCATACCGAACCTTTACGCATTAGGGCATCTGCCGTCCCATCATAACTCCCATGCCCCAGAATTGATCTTGCCACCCACTCCGCCGCTGGCGGTGGCACCGCATTGCCAACGGCGCGCTGACGCCCACGCCGTTCAACCGACACTACGGGTTCTGTCCACCCCTCTTCAAAACCCTGAAGACGTTCCATGTCCCTGATATCGGGCATTCCCAGCATGCCACCAGGCATCAGTAATGCCGGTGCTGAATTGAAACCGATCGTCGACCCTGCCTTGATGGTCGGAATCGCTCCTGCAACGATGGAGGCGCTTTCCCGTCCTTCGGTCCAGTAGAATCCGATAGGACGGCTTACTTCCAGCGGCACTTCATCAAACACATGATCATTGGCAAGCAGGACATCGCGAGGATCGTCGACCTTGCTCACATAGAAGAATACCCGACGCCGGCGTTGCGGCAATCCGAAGGCTCGCATATCCACTGTTCTGTAAGCCCAGGCATAGCCCATACGCTCGATCTCGGAGAGCACGACCTCCATGGCGTAACCACTACCTGATGTCAGAATGCCGGTTACGTTCTCGAGCACAAGTCGAGGGACGTCCCCATCTTCTGCCAACCGGAAAACCTCATGCACCAGGCCACTACGCTCTCCATCGATTCCTGCTTTCCGGCCGGCACGAGAAATGTCCTGACAGGGAAACCCTGCTACTACCACATCCACTTCAGGCAGCGCGTCGATCTCCCTGATATCGCCCGCCAACTCGACATCAGGGAATCCATGCCTGAGCAACATGCGAACAGACGGTTCAATCTCGGAAAGCAAAACGGTCTTAAATCCTGCTCGTGAAAACCCGAGCTCAATACCGCCGGCACCAGAAAACAGACCTGCTACCCGCATCGAATACCCTTCCCCGTTAATACATCACCTTGCGCCAATTCACCCCAGGTGACTACGGCTCAATGCCCACATCATCACTGTCGGCTTTCAACAACTTGTGGTTCAAATTGAAAATGACATGAGCCAGGTATCGCATGATCCCTTCAGCGTCATGATCAGGCTGCACCACTCTGGAGCCATCACTGACACTATAGGTACCATGGTCATCCTTTTGAACGGAATAGGTAGTCTCGCCAACCTGGAATTCCGCAACACACTCCACATCCATTTTTACTTCCCATTCTTTTCGTATTTGACGTCACACTTCGTCCATCTTCCCTTGAAGTGCTTCCGAACGCAATGCAATGCCAAACAACTTTCTTCCCCCTTTTCCATCTTCGAATCCATCTTGCATATTGCGGAATATGATCCTCCCACTTTAACCTTTTTGCTCGATATCAGCCATCAGGCTTGTTGTTTTCGCCTTGAGACGTGATCATACCTTTATTGAACTGTCACAAGGATACCCAGCATGGCCAAGGCCACCTATATCAACAACCACGACTGGCTTGCCGTGCGCGCCACCTTCCGCGATGGCTCCAAGGCCAATGTCACCTGGAGCCGCAATGCCGGCCCCGACGGCAATGTCATGATCAGTCCCAATGACTCCCGCCAGGCCGAGGTGCTGTCACTGATCGTTGCCCAGGCAGCCAAAAACACCGAAGACGAGAATGGCTTCCGCAATCTGAGAGACGTCTGCGAGACCATGAAAGCCGTCGCCGAGAAAGCTGAAACAATCGACGCCTATCTCGATGGGCTCAAGGCCGCATTAGGCGTTACCGGTGAACGCCCACGACCTAAGGGCGCTGACAACGCACCCGCCGCTACCACAACTTCCAGAATCAAGACCCACGGCGGCTGGCAGATCAAGGCCATGTTCCCAACAGGAGAACGCATCGACCTCAAGATCAATCGCTCCAGCGTCGGCCTTGCCATGGATCCGCAGATTTCGTCCAAGTTCAACGAAGTCATGAACTTTGTTTTCGCCATGAAAAACCTGGCTATTCATTCCGAAGAAGATTTCGCCTCCCTGATCGAAGACGCTGCCAAGGAAGCCGGATCAATGGACGAATGGATTGACGGCATGCGCTCCAAGATGGCGCCGGCTCCACGAGCCTAAGACCAAACACAACGATGCGGACACCCCAGGAGGGCGCCCGCATCGTTTATTCCGCTGATGTCATATCAAGCCGTGAACAGTTCCGAAATCTGTGAATACGGTTCTTCCCGCACTCGGCCATCTCCCGTACCAACCAACAACATCAACCTGATCGCGCCAGCAAGCATCGGGATAATCATAGCCACCTGGAACAAAGGATTTTCAGCACTGCTAAACATCCCTGTGGGCATGAAGATGGCAATAAAAATTGCAGGGATGACAACGCAGGCAACAGCAATGGCATAATGCAGGCGAACGTCTACGAGCTTCTCGTTATAAACGATTCCCCTCGGGCCTTTGACCGCCACAGCAACATCCTCGTACCGGACAACCGTTACGGTCATGCCCTCACTCAAGCTTCTTGACGACCACACACCGAATTTCAGGAACATGCGACCCGCTGGCAGAGCGATCCAGAAACCTCCTTCTACCACCTTGACGATGCGCCCAGCCTCGCGCTGCAATGGCACTCCCGTCAAGGTATGACGCTTGAGAAAACCGAACGACCCGGAAATCCGCGGCAACGCCGCATCAGCTTCCTTTTTCATCTTCATTTCAATCCGGCGCAGATTATCCTCGCCAGCAATCCGAATGATCGCAGCACGGCGCGACAGGCTCGGATCTGCCGACATAAGGGCGCGAACTTCCGTAATCGTTGCGCTATCATCGTATCCCGCACCGGTGTCGAGCCCCGTTGCCGCTCCCTTGACGGACTTGCCGCTGGGGAAAAAGCCGCCATAAAGATCCCACAGTCCGCGAACAAAAAGCCTCTGCCGCCTGATACCCATACCGATAGCCACCAACCAGCTAACGAAGCCGGTAACAATCATTCCATAGACATAAGCAGGCGCTGCTTCACTCCACGAAGTCTGCGGCAACGATACCAGCAGCAGGATTGCTCCCAGCAAAAAAATCAGAAACCCGGGAACACCCAGGCCGGTCAGGCTGGAGTTGACGCGCTTGGTATCGCTATCCAAATTCTCGACGATCACCGCCCGCGCACGCCCCTCAACGCCCGCATCGGACAGAACACGAAGCCTGTCTCCAGGCAACACGACCCTTACCAGGTCTGGAACGGACAGCCGGCGCTCACTTCCGCCCTCGGGGCGAAAGATTACGGAATCCTGATCGACCGCGATCACCTGTCCATCCGATACGGACATCGGAGCCTTCAGACGATGTGTAACCCCACCGATCAATGCCGGCGGCACGATCAGATCCATCTCACCACGTCGTTCCATCTTCTTCTCGATACGGCGCAGGCTATCCTTGCCGGCCACCTGGATAATAGCAGCACGGCGCGACAGGCTCGGATCTGCCTCCATCAAGGCATCGATCTCGGCAATAACCTTGCTGTCATCGTATTCAACCATTTTCGGTCTCCCTCTTGCGTTGGATTCGTAGCGAAGATTAGACCGCCGCACCGGCGACTTCTGCGAAAGACAGCTTGCTTTCGCGAATCATTTCCCTTCGATCCCACCGGAATAGATACAACCCAACACTTATCTCGCAAGGATTGCCCCCTCCAAGCGTTAACACCTGGTTTCTGCTCTCAAATGATCCTATCAAATTCTTATTTGATTACGATGGTAGTTGCAGCAACACATACTATCCACCACTTGTTGTAGTAACACATCACCCTTTGCAGATTAAGTGGATAAACCAGATGACTCTATAAATCCAAGAGTCATAAAGAATATCGTTTCACCAACTAAAGACGTCATGCCCACAAGTATACTTGATGTGTATCCTTGGATATGAGACATCCCAGATGTTCCTACAGTAGACGGATTACAAGCAAAACATGGTTTGGAAGTCACAACAGGAAAAGACCACAATTTTGGCGCGCACATTTCTCTAGTGAGGTTCGTAAATGAGTTTTTCTAATTTTGAATACGCTATTTTGGCTATGGGCGTTTACAGGCGTCCAGAGCTAGATCCTGGATTACAATCTGGCCCGGGGCAGCCTCACCTCGAGCCCCCCGTTGGGACACGGTATCAACTTTCACCTGGCTGCCTCCGACCTATCTTCTAAGATACCCCCTCACTCCTTGATCTGGTTACGCCCTGCTCGACTAATCAAAACAATGACTATCCGAAGTGCGTCGAGAGCACGATCCAGTATCCCTGGACGAACCTGCAACTCCCGTTGCGCGAGAAAACGACGTACCGCCTTGCCTGATTTTGCTTCATAAATGCGCCTGGCTACTGCATTTCTTTCCGCAGTGCTGTCATCATCACCTTCTCCGGCTCCCGGCCGTTTCCCTTTCAAGACAAACGACCATCCCAATCCATTCCCTTCCGCCGCCAGAACATCATCAATGAGCCACGGACGCCTCTCCAACTCCTCCAGAGCATATGGCCATGGCAACCCCACTGGGGGCACAGCCTCGAAGCTCCTCAACACATGAGCCGTCAAAACTGGATATTTGAATCGATGAACGAGATACTGCTCCCAATTTTCGTTAAGCGCTTGGAGCTCCTGGAACTCTTTATCAGACTGCCCAGGCAATCTTCCTCGAGCAAGCGCTCCAATTACAGAAAGCCCTTTACCCTCCACCCACCGACGCAGATACAGGGACAAGTTAGTGAACCTGCGGAAGTCTTCCCATACGAGTTGAAAGGACGCCAGAGAAATAATCCGGGGCGACATTATGGCTGTGCCTATCTCCCCGGTCACTCGCGATAACCTCTCGCTGGTGAACAGGTGAGCCGGCATCACATTGATGACCTCCTGACGACCAGCATCCAACAATGCATCCACAATCTCGTCAGTGCATTCTTCGTCTGGCAGTGCTGCAAGCAGCAGACCTCCCAGATCCAGATACCGACAGGCCAACACATCCTCTTTTGTCGGAGCAACACGCGGGGTCCGCCGCAGTATCGTTTCTTTTCTGATTTCTACACCGCAAAGCAACCTGTGCAGCGACGCCCAAGTAGAAGAATTCGAATCCTCAAAAACCATTTTGACTGCGTCATGCAGGCATGGCGATTCCAGACCCTGGCCGGTCAGTACCGCTGACATAAACTTTTTTCTGACCTCTGGCCTTTGCCAACGTTCTCTGTCCCCGGCTACCAACCCGCCTAACGACAGCAAGACTTCAACATCCAGCACATCCTCATTGAAACAGCAAACCGCTTCCTGGACATGTGTTGGCACCTTTTTGAAATCGGCACCACTCTTGATAGAAAACACCCGTTCATGACCGTCAGTATCGATATCGATCACAATGAGACTCGAAAATCTCTTTTCCTGTCTCCCAACCCAGATAGCAAAATGACGGCCATCCCGAACCACAACTCTTCCGGTATCAACGTTCTTCAAGAAGCACGACCGCATGGAATTAAGTTCATTTACACCCTGAATAGGGTATACGTTATCCCCCAAGGTACCCTTCGACACCCTGAGCGCCCCGGACTTGAGAAACTCCGCGAATAGTTTGACGCTCCATGTCGGATAGCCGACTGGATCGTAAAGCACCTTGGAGCTCAGCAACTGCTCTCCTCGTTCCCCATCTCTGACAATAAGCCGCTTGTCATGCTCGGAAGATTGAGTTGTCACTTCTCGATGGCCGTCAGTATCCCTCCAGGATAAACCGAAAGATGGTGAAACTTTGGGACGCTCCACCGTTTTCTTCCCCTGCCGTCGGTCGATGATGTCCTTTACCCGATCACTAAGCTCTGCCAGGGAAAAAGTTGCACCGGGAACTTCACCTCCGGCTACAAACCGGTGCACGGAGAACAAGGCTTCCAATGGAACATCCGGCAAATCCCAAACTTGAACATCATGCTCATTCATAAATTGCCCGGTTGGCACGTGGATCTGATATTTCCACCTTTTGGATGCGAGAATGTATAAAGCATCACGCTCGAGATACCGGCGTGCATGGTGTCCATGCCGGGTGCACCAGGAAGTCGAGTCAGCCCACCACTGAGCTGCTATAACCTCATTCACCCGCAGCAGAACCCAGCCATTGCCTTGATCAACGAGCTCTGTTCCAGCTTCCACTTCCGGAGGCATGTCCCGAATAATCAGATCTTCGTCTGCAACCAAGATGCGATTAATCTCTCCTGGAGAACCATAATGCCCTATATCCCGTGCCTCGAGCTCCAAACGATGTTTAGCGGCATGGAAGCGTTCCAATGTCTTCCGAACCTGACGACCATCCTCAAAACGGATCGTGCCCGCCAACAACCAGCGAATGATCGATTGGACATAAATGCCCTTTGGCGTCGGATCAAACGCCAGGATATAATCAAAGGCGCCCGTTGGACGCTTGTCGACAAACTTCAAAACAAAAGGCGGCACAGCAGAATTCGCATCAAATGCAAGATCCTGCAACGCCGCCGCATGCTTTCCGCGGAGATGGCAAACTCGAGAGAGAGAGGATTTTTTATTCATTGGGATAGCCATTTTGATAAGCTATCCCAAAAAGATTAACGAATCACGCTCTCCTACATCCGCGGAGCGCTCTCCATCTCTCCCAGAGAAGCAAGAGCAGTTTGAGCTGCTTCCTGCCAGTCCTGCATTTCGCCATTGCCGGCAAGCGTCTCGAGCACGCCTCTCGCCTCAGCAAGAACCTCGTCCAGGTTTTCTCCACTCTTCGCGGCGCCGGCAAGTCGCCCCAACAAGTTTATAATCTCTTCTTCGGTCACCGGCTTGCAATAGCCCATCAGCACCTCGACCGAATCCATGGAATCGAGCAGATCCTCGATGTTCTCCCCCTTCCCATCGCTACCGTTCCGCACAGCCATCAACCAGGCACCCTGGAAGATGCCATCTTCTTTACTGGCTCCCCATACCTCTTCCCCGAAAACTCCGCCGTCATCATATTCCGCCTCGAAATAGATACGAACCGGCTTGCCTCCTTCGGGAAGCTTCTCCCTGATCGACACGATCTCCACGTCGTTCGCCAGCCTATCGAGGGTATCCAGATAATCACTGTCACTGGAATAAGCGTCAAAATCGATATGCCGAGAGGCTATATTTTTGCGAGCTTCACTCACCACATTGGGCATGATTTCCAGTCGAGCAGACAAACTCTCAAAAGATGAAATCCCCTCCTTGTCTATCTCTACGGGAACCTCCGTGACCAGAATATCATCATCCTGAGGAAGCCGGGTTTCGATAACGAATGTCAGATTTGTGCTCATGGAAAGCTCCTGTTTGATACCCAAAACATGCAACCGGACAGCGAAAGCCACAAGCACCCCTGAATGATGACCACACTTGATTAACGAGCGCTATCCAAGTGGGGTCATCAAACTTCCAGAACGCCAGAATTACTCCACACATGACGCGGAATTGACACCCTAAAGGGTGATCTTAAGCTCACCCAGATCAGGATACATCGAAATACCGGCGCGTTCCCAACGCCATTCCATGTTTTCCGCTTCTTCGGCTATCCATGAGGCCAAGAGCTCAGCATTCGGGTGATCCGATTTTTTGGCTCCATAGCCAAGATCCGAAATCGCCCTGGCCAGAGAAGCTACCGGTTCTGTTTCAATGTTCATGTCCCGGAATGCAACCAACGCGTCAAAAAACTCCCGGCTCATCCACAATGCTCTTTGAGACATATCCCGTAACTGACTGGCAATCACAGCCGCGGCCGCCCGGGTGGTGTGCTCGATCTCATCGAAACCCCATCCCGAGTCATCCAGCAAGTTCCATTCGGAGCCTAACCCCACACGATGGCCTCCAGCCATTCTTTCGGCCATGGCCAAGGCATCTTCAAGGTGATCCATACGGAAATTCTGGCCGGTCAACTTGATCCAATCCTCATGTTGAACCAGGTAAACAAAGGTGTCCCCGTTCCGACGATACCCATCGGTTCTCACATTCAACACTGGCTCTCGAGCCTGCAGCCAGACCTCATCCCCCATGATAACAAGACCATGCGCCCATCTTTCGGCAGCCTCCTGCCGGCGCTCTTCCATGTCGTTGGAGGTGATAGACCGAAACTCATATTGCTCAATAAAATTAACTTCTCTAACGATGCTGACATCTCCCGGCGCAAAGGGCAGATCCTCAACCATTTCCTTGATGCCATGAACATCTCGCAGCGTTTCTTTTACTTCTTTTGTCAACCTGTCGATGGTTTCTGATAGCTCAGAAGATTTGATCGGTGCTCTACGCGGCCAATCAAAATTCTGCATTCTCTGCAGCAGCACGCCATTATGCCGACGATAGCTTCCAAAACTGGATTCCAGAACAACCGGCATTTCATCAGGTGACACTTCCTCAATCTGTACCGGAACCGCATCAATGACATGGTGCACCTGCGCATTACGCGCACGCTTGAGAACACCTTCTATCCGATAGAAAAACGGAACCATAATGATGCGGTTGGAGGACATACCAAACTCCACTTCTAAATGCTCACATCATAATATGGGGCAACCACGAAATCCACACGGGAGACTTGTCTGGATGGCAGATAGGTGCTGACCGATGTAGTAGAGACTACTGATCTCGCATATTGCCCGAACAATGCCCGCTATGAATTGTCGAACAAATAGAACACGCCTTCTCGCGATTGGGGATCACGTAAGGCGACGCATTCGCTGTCATGGAAGGCGCTCCAACCAGATTCTCGACCGCCGAGCTATCGCCTTCACCGCTGTCCATGAGACGCGCCTGAAAGTCCCGTAACGGCAATTGAAGCATCAAATCAATCATGCAGGCATACCTGGGGAACCAGACCGATCCGTAATGCACCGTAAATAGAACAATCAGCATCGCGGAAGAGGGTGATGGGGGGAAGACTCAACTTTGTTTGGATAGGAAAGGTCTTGAAGCTCATGTAAGGGCTGAGCAGGACAATGCATCTCAGTTTTACTCAAACGTCCCGCCGCGTAGTGAACCTATCGTTATTTGCGTAATAGACGATGTCAGACATTTCCACGCCTGAGCGAGCGCTGGCATTGGTGTGATGTCCATCGTACGCGCTAACCTTGCACAGTCGGCCTTTAGAATCCCACACCAACATCAGACCGTGTTCCTCTTCCCAGGCGCATTCAGCCACCATGGTTACGTACCAAGAGCCTTCCATGTCGTTTCCGAGATGGATTGGGCCAGGAATGACGTAATCCCAGATATCATCCCCGGATGGCGTTCCCATCCTCTCCTCAATGCCCCATTCACCATCGGCTTCTATGAGGGTATCACTATAGTAGGCATAGACGTGTCTGGTTATCTGGGCTTTGTCGACCGGTGTCAGCGCCAAGAAAGCCTCCAGGGCCTGGATAGCCTCGGGGGTGGTTACCGCACCCCTTCCATCAGGGGTGTACTCAACGACATCAAGCTCAACGTTGCCAAACAACGGGATGTGCATTCTCATTAGGCTCTCCGACACTACTAGGTCTAGACCATTGTTTGGAAACATTGCGCCATCGATATGCTTCGTTAATTTGCCCTCCAATAAAACACCCAAGCACCTCAGGCAGGATCGGGCGTCTCTCCACCCATTTTTATCCAAGGATAATTATAGCAATCGGCGCTTCGTTTACAAGCTCGCCTAAACTCCGATATAAAAGTTGCGGGCAGAATCAAATTGATACAGGAGATTAATTGATGGCGAACGCCGCGTTTTAGGTCGAGTCTACAGTCATTTATGACGGTGAAAGGCGTTATGATAGTATAAGTAACTGCAATGCATGAGTTCAAATACGGCGAGCCCCTTATAGATGCCGATGCCATCCTTGCAGCGTTCGAGCAGCGTCATGGCATCGTTCTGCCTACCTCCTACAAATCCGCGGTTCGCGAGAACGACGGCGACTATCCCAAGCCGGCGAGTTGCCTCATCTACGACTTCGTGCGCGAACGCTCGATTCCTATCGCCTGCGATCGTCTCATCCCCTTCGGCGGCGGCGAAATGGATCAAGTATGCCAACCTGAAGCCATTGCAATGCTGCCCGACCACATCCTGCCATTCGGCGAGGAGGCCGGCGGCTTGGTATTCGCATTTGACTATCGCGGGGAGATCTGCGCTGAAGGACCTCCTGTCGTGCTTTTCGTCCCGGACTACGCGCCTGACAATTCGATCCTGCCCGTCGCAGCATCCTTCGAAGATTTTCTCGCCGGGCTTTCCCTTAGCACACCACGTCCCTGAAAACCGTAAGATTATGTAGCGGCCGAGATGATCCTACAGTATCAGCCTGACTCACGCCTCTACTGACCTGATGTGTTTGACCCAGTTCCGTTCACGCGAGAGCAACTACCAGGATAGCTTAGGCCTATCTTTGCCTTTGGCGAGTTTACGGCACTATCTTGTGCGCAAGCTGTGGTTGAAGCAAAGAGGATTGCCACCCACAATCTCGGGATGCAGCCCAAGCATCTAGCCTGCAGGACAGCGGAGCGATGACCATGAGTGGACAGATGGCCAAGATAGTCTTCCTGCCTGAGGGTTACGCAGATGAGATCCCGATTGAAGAGAAAGAGTTCGTCGAATCATGCATTGGGCATCATCTCGACGTGGATAGCATCGGCGCTGAGAATGTCACGTTGACGGCAAACGACGATGCAACTGGAATCCTCCACTTCATTGTGTTGCCTCATGAGTGCGTCGACATGGATGGTAGCTGAGTGGCTTGTATGCTTTTCGTTAGACAGCAAAATGGCCTGAAGCACTTATGCACAAGGGACGATCTGCAACCGTCACGCCAATAGCGCGAGAATCGTGCACCTCGCTACAGGCATCACGAAGTCGGCTCAGACGCGGTCGCGGGACAACAGCTATCGGCTCGCCATGGAGGCGATGAGGAAGGAGCTCAAGGAGCGGGGCGAAGGCGAGCGTGCCGCAAGGACAAACGGCGTGCGCCGGCGCCAGGTGGGTTCGGGTGAGCGACCCGACAAGCGTAGAACCTATCGCTTTCAGGAGGACAGGGTCGTTGACCATGTCAGTGGGAAGTCGGCGACGTGTGCTGAGGTGATGGCGGGAAGGTTTGACCTTATGGCTTAATCCCCAGGGATTGCTGGCCTAGGGTTTGTTGCCAGAAGGCTCTTCGCCCGTGAGCTTGCCGCCCTCTGTCCCATACACCTCGATGATCTTCGAGATCAGGGCGTGATCGATGTCCAGTCCTGATGGCCATGCGCCGCCACGCGATGCCTTAATGGGCTTGTAGTTGCTGTCGGTTGCAAGGACCTCGTTCAAGGAAGTGGCGATGTTGCCTTTTTCGTCAACGAACAGGCAGCCGGCTGTCTCGGAAGGAAGCTGTCCGAATGCAGATATGGCTTCTTCTATGGCTTCTCGAATGGTCGACCCGATCGCAGGAGCAGAAAGCTTGGTCAAGCTCAGTATTTCTCCGTCGATCTCTTCTTGCGCGAACTGGTTGCTCTTGGCAATCTTCTCGGCCAATGAGATCGGCGACCAGGAGGCATCCTTGCCTGGGGCTGCCCAGATTGCATGCCATAGAGGCATGATGTTTTCGTGGATAAGTGTCAGGTCGACGTAGTCACGAACCTTATGGCGCCCACCTGCCGCAAGGACTTTCCCTGTAGCTATGTCAGCCATGTGAAGTCGCCAACCTAAGTCTTCATCGGGAACTGGCTGGAAGAAATTGTATGATCCGGCTTCCACCCACTGGATCTTAGAGAAACCCTCAGTTTCGGACATGACCGATGCTTCCACCAAGCCCTCGTACATCAATTCCGATTCGACATCGAAGCCGGCAGCCTGCAGGTTCGCTACATCGACTTTGGATATCGCTACGATGTCCGCGCTCGAGTCGTGGAAGATGTCCTGATCGCCGGACATGCGAAATCCATGGCGATGCAGGACTGATCCTCCTGCAAAGACGCTATCGGGGCTGCGGCCCTTCATAAGCGTTTTCAAGATCCTCTTCTGGAACTCGTCTAGCGGCATTTTCGGTAAAATCCTTGATTCGGTTGGCCAGTGCCCATGCAGACATGCCGCCTTCGTTCTTGAGGTGGGATGCGATACGCAACAGGCCGTCGATGGTTCTTGTCGTCGGCATGTTCCAGAGACACCTCGCACCGAACCGCCGGATGGCTTCCTGAAAAAGTCCTTCGTGCTCGTCGCTCCAGGTCTCGTTGGATCTGTGAGCACCCCGGAGCTTCGCTGCATGTTCGACTATGTCGCCGCGACGTGCAGGGGGGACAAGCACCTCGACCCTTACCAAGTCGGAGGCTCCGCCCACGGTCCTGTATTTTTCGATACGGTCTCTTATAGCCATAGCGAGATATTACCGTATCCGGGATACGCTGGCAACATTATGTTTCAGTATCCTTCTGCAAAGGGGCGATCTGCAACAATCATCAGAGTTGCGTAAGGTTGACGCATCTCCCGACCAGGATGGCGCGGGCGGCGCTAGTGATACACATCTCCCCCCGTGACCGTTGTGCGGCCACGGGCTTAGGAAGCCTCGCCGTTCAGAGTGGGCATGCCGTCACTCAAATATGCGTCTTGCAGCTTCATCATTTCTCCACCGTCAATACGGCCAGCACGATGCAGTGCTAAAATCGTCAACTCGATCTCATCGAGATCGACGTCATCCCCGGCCAAGCGTGTGACATCTTGAGCAAATGTGTCGAGAACTGTCGGTGCATATGATACGCCAGCGTCTTCTGCCATCTTCAGGATGAGCAAGACCTAACCGCCATGATGAGAATACCCATCATAGAGATAAAATCCAGGCCAGCTAGCGACTCCTCCACCTCCATGGATTGTGGTTTGCAGCCAGGTAACTCATTTTTGGGAATACCTTAGAGGAACACCCCCATGACACTATTAAGCAAAGCCGAAGCCTTCTACGCGATCCATACCCAAATTGTGGACGATATCGTTGCGAACCTGAAATCGGCCGGCGTATCCGAGACCGACCTGGATGACATTGCTCACGATGTTGCTGATGAAGTCGAAGCCTCCAGCGTTAATAACGCTGGCATGACTTTCCAGGTCGCATCTGCCCTCGAGGGAAATGGCATTGATGATGGACGCCGCATCGTGTTCGAGACTAGTGGCATCAATCGGCCAAACCTGCCCTGACACCCCGCATAATTGTACTTAATAGCAACAAAAGTTGCCATAGATTATATTTTTGTTGACTTCTTAAGACTGGTGCGGCATAGCTGAAACACCATGCTCGAACCTGGAGACAAGCATGCCTGTCATCACAGATAAGCGTACTGACATCAGCGAATCCGACGAACAAGAAATCGCTACCACTCTTCAATACCTGCTCATGAACGAGATTTTCTCGAATTCGCGCTGGCGGGCGCCTCATGCGGTGTTCCACGGTGGTACCGCGCTCTCCATGCTCCACGACACTGGACGATGGAGTGAAGATCTCGATTTCATGATCGATGAAGAGCTATTTGCTACGCTCGAAAAAACCATGGCCAATGCAGCCGAACGTCTCCAGATTCTAGCCCGCAAAATCTACCCTGATTGCCAAATCGACCTGAACGGCCCCAAAGGCAAGACTGAGGTCAAAGCATGGTACTTCGGCTGGACGCACCCAAATAAATACGGCAAAGTCCGGGTCAAGACGGAATTCCTTCCCAAACCTACCGATCTGCTGCGCGGATATAAGACCGTCCAGGTTATCCCGGTCGGAAGCTCGCTCCTTCCTGTCGCCATCACGTCCTTTGTGCACGGCCCGCAACTGATCTCCTCATGGGCTGACAAAATTATCGCCATGTCCCAACGCCCCTACTTCAAATGGCGTGACGTCTATGATCTCTGGTTCCTGGATACACGCATGAAGGCGCTATCCTCCGCCAAGGACACCAACATCCGAACCCCGTATCCATCTGATGATGAATTCCTGAAGGCATTGGAAGCGACTGCCTCCATCTACGGTAAAACACCTGACGACGTCAGAATTGGCCTCGAAGTGCTCCTGAGTAAAAACATCTTCGATGATGCTGACGGCTATAAAAAGGATATTGCCAAGTGGCTTCCCGAAGAGGTCAAAAGCAACGATCAGCTTTTGGAACTTCACCGCACTGTAGCGAAACATGAAATCGAACGTGTCCTCACAGTCATCCTCGAGAACGCGGAAACCCCACGCCCATGACCTACACACGCAGTAAAGAAACCAACAGATCATCAATCGAGATGCTTCGCTCGCTTCCCGCGGTCTTCGGTCTCAAGGATGTCATGACGCTATTCGATATGCCAAGCAATACGGATGCGATGAAAGCTATCACCCGCTGGAAAGCAAAAGGATGGGCTGTGCCATTCGGACCAAGGGCTGGTATCTATTTCAACCGCTATATCAGCCCTGACCATGACGACCGCAAAACGGCCCTGGACAAGTTATTGCGCCTGCCATTCGTCGTAATCGGCATGAACGCCATTCGTCATGGTGGCTGGACTACACAACGTGGTGGCGAGATCGAAATCGCAGTTCCTGTTACTGCCAGCATCCAGACCCATCCCAAAGCATATGGCATTCTGTTCTGCCCGCGGTCACCCCGTTGGTTCGACAAAATCCAGGATCATGTCAGCACCCCGAACGATGGCATTTACGGCCTACCTACCCTGACGCCGGAGTATGCACTGGCTGACATCCTGCTCTCCAAGGCTGGCCGTCTGCGCAAGGATAAAAAAGTCTGGGATGCACCGCCTGACGATATTCTTCCTGAAATCGATGATCCTGCCGACGTCATTCAACGCTGCCTCGAGGCAGCTGATACCATGGGAGTTTCACGACAGGACATGATTGCCTTCCTCTCCGAGGTCGAGCACCTGCAGGATGACATTGATGAGGTTGCTTCGGCTTCCCTTTCTCCTTAACGGGTCTTGATGACCAGGCTAGGGAACGGCAATATCCCCGGGGTTTGAAGGAATCACTATGAACGTCGTCGGATCCAAAAACATCGACTCCTACGTCTCCCAGGTCTCTCGCTTTGCCGTCAGACCGGAGGTAAAGGAGTGGCTCACGCGTGTGCTGCCCAAGCAAATCAAGAGAACACCCGCCTGCCTGGAACCCATCATGAGCGAAAAGATGCTCATCGATGAGTTCGATAAGAAAACACCCAAAGCCGTCATCGAAAAAATGCTCGACATTTTCCGATCTGGAGAACGGCTCTACAGATTTTCTACCCATAGCTCTGGAGCAATATCCCTTGCAGACGACATCCGATATGTCGTGGACTGGCTTGATAGCGTCCCCGAATGGGATAGACGTCTGCGACGCATCAATCGCATGTCCTACACCGACGCCTCGTCCCTGGCGAAAACCTGGCACGAGAAACTCCTCGCTCTTGCCGCCAATGCCGATGACCCTGATGTCGTCGAAGAAATCGAGGTCATCGCCACAACTGATGATGGATGCCGCTTCGTCGAGCTAAAAGGCCCTGTCGCCTTGCTCCGCGAAGGCAAACTCATGGGCCATTGCGTCGGCGGCCGCGGCTATGTGGACGCCGTGCAAACTGGACGAGCTCGCATTATTTCATTGCGTGATGCGGCGAACAAACCTCACGCCACGATTGAATTGCGTCGCGATCAAGCTCTGCAGATCAAGGGGAAAGGCAACAGGCCTCCTGTCGAACAATGGGCACGACTAATTCGCCCCTTCGTGAAACAGAATAAATGGCAAGTCTTCCGGGACGGAAACCATATTGGCCTTATCACGATTGATGGCGTCACTGTGGATCATCCTGACGAAATCATCGAACTTTTGGCGGCACGCCCACAACAGCAAATGGGGCACTCCCTGCGAACCATTTTTCCTGGCGTTACCCTCGATATCCTGGTGCAGCGTCACGGAGAAATAAGCGAAACTTCCATTTCTCCGCTTCTCGATATGCTCTCGGCCAATTCTTCCATCGAGACCAGGGAGATTGAAACCGTTGTCGCTGCCCCCGACGGAACAAGCATCCGTCGATTCCACCATATCATTCCCACCATCATCCTCGACGCCCTGTCGGCTGGCCTGATCCAAGGTAAGGCACAAAGCTCTCAGGATCTTGTCGCTGCACAAATTGACGCCTTGCTACAGCGTATTACAAACGCTCCTGGAAACCTTCACTTCATTGAGATACGCGGCAACGCCGCCGGCTCCGCCGTTCTCGATCAGATGGCGGCATTCGCTGGACGAACTCAAGAACTCAACCAAGCTAAATTGACCGTGGAAAATGCCCGCCGGCAAAGCTACGCCACTATTTCGGCAGCCATCCGGAAACAAACTTCTCCGAAAGCTTTTCGCGCGGCCGGTGAGACTAAAAGCTGGGCTCATGAAACCAATCGTTTAAGATCGCTTTCCACAGAAGCAATCTCGGAGGCACGCAACCGTTTTACCACTGGCACTATTTTTTAACATAAGTTTAATCGGGTTTACCGGATATTGTTTTTAGTAAAACTCGATATAAATTCAGCAAATAAATAATATGGATGATCTTTAACATGCATTACCCACAGCTTTTACGCCTTTCACTGCTTGCATTCCTGCTCAGCACCGCAACACATTCGTCTGCAAACAACGTATTCCGAATTAATCTCCCGGCTCCCTTACTCCTTTCAACAAATACAAGTGGGCCCCAAGAAAATGGCCTTCGCATTTCGGCGTCATCACTCGCATGGCGTGAAGGACAGGCGATCCAGATACCCGTATCCATCACTGGTGGCACACCTCCCTACACAATCAACGTCGATGGTGTGCCGGGTGTTGATTACAATTGGGGTCTCGAAGCGGTTATAGGCATCGCCCAACCTGTTGATGAACCATACCAACACGATCTGCAAATTACGGCTGTCGATGCTGAAGGCATTGAGGCCAAACAAACTTTTCCAGTGACCATTTATCCCTTAATGATAGCTTCAGTCCCTCAAACTGGATACTCAGTTGTCAAGGACGATTACTTACACATCGAACCTGAAGTGGCACAAAATCAGGGAGCCGTCACCTGGACACTTCATCCAGATTCTCTCTTACCTCCGGGAATGAGCTTTATCAATGGAGCCATCACAGGAAGTCCAACAGTTATCGGCGACTACAACGAAATTCAGCTGATCGCTACCGATAGCATGGGGCAGCAAACAACTTCTCCATTTTCCATCAAGGTAACCGACACTTTCTTTGTGGCGGCTCACCCTGGCTCAATGGAAATGCATCAAACAGATATAGGCACTACCCAAGTCTTGCCTGGCGGTGACTATACCGGACCGCTCACTTATACGATCGTGGACTCGACAGGCAGTTCAACCTCGATCCCAAATTGGATCACTGTCAGCAATCAAGGAAAAGTTCTCGCCTCTGTTCCCATAACTGTTCCAGCTAAAAAATATGGACCTTACATGGTCAAAATAACAGAATCATCTGGGAAACAGGCACTTTCTTTCCCATTTACGGTTACAGCCAGAGACCTCCCGTCACTTCCTATTACCCAAATACTCTCTGAAAGCTCAACTGGAAAGATAACCGATGTAACCGAAAAATATTTGCTGTGCTTACCAACAACAGTCGGGTGCAGCCCCTGGATGACGTTGTCAAGACCATACAACGCAATCCCCAGTACCAAGGTCCACATAACTTTCGAAGAAGGCTATGTTGACCGCTTTATTTCCCGCTCATCTGATGGGGTTCTATCAGGCAAAATGGGTAGCAAAAATATTGGTGTCTTATCTGATCTTAGCTTACGCTTCAGCAGTGTTGGTAGCGTCCAAAGTAGTGTCAGTTTCGAATGTGGGGGGCACCTTGTTCGCTTAGCCTTATGACGTTCAGGCCACTAACTGAATATCAGCGACAAGAATTGCAATTCTGATTTCTGACAAAACTGTAGTTACAACACAACGCACTGACAACGCTATTATAAGCAAGGTTGGTGCGTTGTGTTCAGGTGTCACTTCATGAAGAACCGATCTCACACACCTTTAGCCGACACTAGCTCAATTTCTGACAGAAGGTGAGGTCGGTTTTCATAGCGTCGGTCTCGGTATGCCCGAAAGCTCATCACACCACAAACGAGCCAAGATATTCTTCGCCCTGCGCGCCGCGTTTGGCGTCACAGGTTATATGGAAGCAAACCAGGCCGTAGACCTTATCGCAAAGCGTCTGCAGGAATAGCCTATCCGACAGCAAACTCAACTCGGCATGAAACGATTGAGCCATCCGCCCCGTTCAGGTTCCTGGACAACTGCTGGCTGCGCAAAAATATCCAGATAACTGGTCTCCATGCCAGCTCGACGCCAAAACGTCTTCCGCACCTCATCGGAAGCGTTGCGGACATCCTCCAACTTGGGCGACCGCCTCGTTCCTACTAGGCCAACAACCCAGATCCGACTGATATCGGCAGCATCGATCTTGAATACCACCATCTCACCACGCATTGGCTTCAGGAATTCCTGCGCCAGCTTGTAGCGATGATTGGCGTCATCAAAATTGCGCCCGACATGCATCACTGCCCATTTGTCCAATGCATGCAGATTCAACTGCTTCGACCTGATGGCGATCACATAGTGGAATTCAGATCCATTCCTCGTCATCCATAGGCCTTTCACAATTCGTCAACGACAAGGGTATCTCTTGCGATAATTTCTTGTGTCGATAATGGCTGGATTCACAGAAAGAGCAAAGAGGCCGCGAGGCTATTGGAAGTTTTCTCCACCTGCTCATCCCAGCTTATGCCAGAAGTGTTCCTGGCAGACAAAAAGGGAACCGAAATGCCGTCAAAACGATTCTCTCACATGCTAACTTCACCGTGGAGTTACGAATGCCAGAATCCCGTCCGGCATGGAAGGGATGGTTTCGCTTCGGACAGGTCACCTTCGACGTTGCCCTGCACGCTGTCCTCGACTCATCAGCGCGTTCTGGCTTCCGCCTGATCCATGTTCCAACCGGCCAACCCATAGAACTGCAACGAACTGCGCCCGGCGTCGGACCCGTTCCTAAAGAAGAAATCGGCCGCGGAATTGAAATCGCCCGAGATCAATTTGTGGTTCTGGACGAAGAGGAGATCGCATCGATCTCGCTGGAATCACGTCGCGTCGTGAACATTGACGCTTTCCTTCCACCCGATGCTATCGATGCTCTATTTTTTGATCGAGCCTATTTTGTCCTCCCAAGCCAAGGTGCCGAGGCCGCTTATCGAGTCCTCAGGGATGTCATGCGCTCATCCAAGAGAATCGGCATCGGGCGTATCTCAATGCGAGCAGGAGAGAATATCGCTATCATCCGCCCCCATGGGAATGGCATCGTCCTCGAGACCCTGCGTTACCCGGATGAAGTTCGGGCAGCTGATGCTTATTTCGATGAACTGGATCTCCCGTCAACGCCAGGTGCCGCCAAATTGGCCAAAACGCTCGTGAATGATCTCTCCATGGATCGAGCCGACCTCGACGCCTATTCCGACCGCTATCGCGATGAAATCATGAGGATGGCTCTGGAAAAAGCTCGTACCGGATCCGTGATTAAGCCCGCGACTTCCCCCGACAATGCCATAACGGCGGAATCTTTAATCGATGCCCTGAAACGAAGCGTTGATGAACCGTGAGCTATTGCCTCATGGTGCCGGATGTGGCTCCTGATCCTGAAGGATCGGAACAGGCAGACCACGACGTGTCGCCATCGACTTGATAGGGCTCAGGGCGCGTTCCAACTCTTTGCGTTCCGGCAGATCCGACCCACCTTCTCGCATCGTATCAATGATCATTGACAATAGACGTGTCAGCTTATCCGCGCACCGCCGACCAGCCTGCCAATGAGCCCAGCCATCAGAATTATCGTTCACAATGTCACGCCAATCCGCCAGGTAGCGAGCAAAAGGCGCAGCCTCTGGGGCACGACGTTCAATCGTCTCTACCATTTCGTCGATTTCATAAGAATTGTAATACATGACAAGAGGCTCTCATTGCTGTTTCCTCATCATACCGCGTGATGACGCAAGGAACATTCGAGGGTTAAATATAGGCTATCCGACATTTGGGGCTGGTTCCTCTGCCGGTTCACGCTTCAGCAGACCATGACTAGCCACAGCTGATGCTGCGACCCCGCCAGCGGGTCCTCCACGTGCATGGCTCGAGGGGCGCTCCGCGAATCCCTCTTGCCCGGGCATGGCCTGCCCTACAGATGACGGGGCAGAAAGGCCCAGCCGTTCCACGCCGTATTGGCGCAGGTTCAATGCCGCGTTGAGATCGCGGTCCATCTCATGTCCACAGCCGCACCGGTAGGTGCGCTGCGACAGGGTCAGCCTGGCGGCACCGGTCTTCACCGCGCCGCAATTGGAGCATGTCTGTGTCGACGGAAACCAGCGATCGGCGATAATCGCGGTCTTCCCATCCCAGGCCAGTTTGTAGGCGAGCTGGCGCCGCATCTCACCCAATCCTGCATCGGCGATGCTCAGGGCCAGCCTGTGGTTCCTGGCCATGCCTTTGACATGCAGGTCTTCGTAGACCAGCACTGAAGTGGTCATGTTGACGACCTCGCGGGTCGTCTTGTGCTGGAAGTCCGAGCGGCAGTTGGCGACCTTGCGATGCAAGGCCTTTACCTTCGCCGCTGCCTTCTTCCGTCGGTTCGAGCCTTTGATGTTCAGATCGAGAAGATAATTCCACAGCCAGCGTGCCGCCCCGGCGCAGCGTGCCATATGTTGGCGCTGCGCCATGTTGGGCTGAAGCTTCAGGCGATTTGCAAATCGCTGTTCCTAATTTGTTTGTGTAAGCGATTGCCGTGGATATAATCGTCTGTTAACCTCAAAAATCGGATAGCCTAAATATATCGGGCAAGCACCTGCTTGCTTTTCCCTTACCTTTCATGAATACTTCGATAAATCATTGTATTCTATGGAAAATAGTCCTATGTGCCATCCTTACCTTGTTGCCGGTCTGCTGACTTCCGCCCTGAGCATGGGGTTTCTCCTGTCAGTGCAGGCTCAGGAGAGCGGTGAAGCTATTTTCCGCATGGATATCAAGGCTCCCATCCTGTTCAGTGCCGGAAATAGCGATACATCCGGTGAAACTCCACCGATCGAGACACAGAACCCGCTGACTATTTCCTTGCAGGGTACATCGCCCTTCGAGGTCAATGTCGGTGAACCCATGTCGGCGATAGATCTGCGGCATTTCGCTACTGTCAATGGTAACCCCAATGTCACCAATGCCGACCTGACCTGGGCAACATCGACGCCAGGTGACCTGCCACCCGGCGTCACACTCTCCGGATCGTCACTGCTAGGTACTCCCACGGCAGTGAACAGCTATGACTTTGAGATTGTTGCCAGCCATCCTGACGCCGCTGATGCCGGCCGGCAGGTCTATACCATCATCGTCAATGGGGTTGAGCTAAAGGTTACAGCTATTTCCGCAGGCACCCAACACACCTGCGCGGTGACGACTGCCGGCGGAGCCAAATGCTGGGGACGTGGTACTGAGGGGCAACTCGGCAATGGCCCGGCAATGAGTCAACTGATGCCGGTAAATGTTCAAGGACTCACATCAGGCGTGGCCTCAATCAGCGCGGGAAGTTACCACACCTGCGCGGTGACGACTGCCGGCGGAGCCAAATGCTGGGGATCGGATACTTACGGTCAGCTCGGCAATGATTCCGATCTGGAAAATAAGCTTACACCTGTCGATGTTGACGGGCTAACATCAGGCGTGCTCTCCATCAGCACTAATACTTACCACACCTGCGCGGTGACGATTTCCGGCGGAGCCAAATGCTGGGGACGGAATGATTACGGTCAGCTCGGCAATGATTCGACAACAAATCAGCCGAGACCCGTGGATGTTAAAGGGTTGCTATCAGGCGTGGGCTCCATCAGCGCAGGTAATTCTCACACCTGCGCGGTGACGATTTCCGGCGGAGCCAAATGCTGGGGGGTTGATAGTTACGGTCAGCTTGGCAATGATATCAAGTTGGAAACCAAACATACACCTGTCAATGTCGACGGACTAACATCTGGCGTGGTATCCATCAGCGCGGGGCATTACCACACCTGTGTAATAACGACTTCTGGTGGAGCCAAATGCTGGGGATATAATTCGCACGGTCAGATCGGCAATAATTCGACAACAAATCAGCCGAGACCCGTGGATGTTCAAGAGTTGCTATCAGGCGTGGGCTCCATCAGCGCAAGTTTTTACCAGACCTGTGCGGTAACAACTTCTGGTGGAGCCAAATGCTGGGGAGGGGATGAATATGGTCAGCTTGGCAACGATGCCAAGCTGGAAAACAAGCATACACCTGTCGATGTCGACGGGCTAGCATCTGGCGTAGTATCCATCGCCGTTAGCTATCATACCTGTGCGGTAATCACCGGCGGCAAAGCAAAATGCTGGGGGTGGAATAATTACGGTCAGCTTGGCAATGATTCGACAACAAATCAGCCAACGCCAGTGGATGTTCAATGGTAATGACCACATAAGACAGAATTACGGAAAGACCCTCCCATGTCCATGATTTTTGGCGCCCTAGACCCCAGCCCTATTCGTCCACCAAAGATTTCACGGTATCCAGTCGGAAATGCGATCGATTTGCCGTCCCTGATTCCCTCGGCTGGCATGCTGAACATGGTTACTGGTCGTTCGCCTGATGTGCGTGTTCACGGAGGTGCCGAGGATATTCGCATCCCGAGTCCAGGCCACCCAATCTATTGCATTGCCGGCGCACTGCTACCCACCGATTACACCTTGCGGGCGCGGGAAATACTTCGACGGCTGGCCTATGGGTTCTTAGATTATTCTGCGCGCGAAGTCGTATCTCGATACCATAGAGACCTGCGTCGCGCTCTCTCAACGGATCATTCCGATGCTGTAAGGGTCGCTCTCAAAAAGGACGTGAAGGCTCTAAGCGCGATCCTTGAAGAACGTGGTCCCTCGACCGTGGGTGAACTCGTCGCCGCCACTGGCATGGTCCAGCCAAATGTATCACGCACCATAGCGACCATGAAGGAAAACGGGCTTGTCAGCGTTAGACGTGATGGCAAACGACTCGTCTGTATCTTGAACGAACTGCACCCTGTCAACGAAGTCGTCCGGCCACTGATCCGCTGAAAGGCTATCCCACAACCTGTGAGGATGCAGGACAAGCACGCCTCAGCGCATGATGGCATCCATCCAGGGATTCAAAGCCTGCTTGCACGAGATTTTCGATCATGGTTTCATCAACGGAATCTTCAAGGAATGTGATTCTCATGTCCGATGCCGATAATAAGCGCCTGTCCGCTGCCTTGCGCCGAATGGAGAAAGCGCGCGACTTCCCACATAACACAACCCCCGCCGCCAGGCATGTGCAGATGATCGCCGAGACACTCGCCAAGGGCGAAAAGTACGCGATGATCGATGAAGACCCCAAGCACGTCGCCGAAAGTCTGGTTGCCGTGGTGACGGGATTTTACGAGATGGCCATAGCACTTGAGGAGAAAAAGCGAACGATGGTCGAGGTAGCGCCGCTCCAATGGTATGAGACCCATGATGGCACTTTCATTCGTGCCGAGACGCCAGGTGGACGTGTCTTTGAATTCCTCAACGATTCCAAAATTGCTCACCGCAAGAAGGAGGCAGAAGAGCAGCACCGCCGCACCATCCTATCTATGTTGCGTATTGTACCGGAATCTGAGGAAACATCCCTGCCTACCCCATGAGAACGAATAAAAATGGCACCCGAAAAATGGATTGTTACCCCAATTGTTAACCATAAGTCGGGATGAAAACAATCTCCTCTTGCCAAGACAAGGTTTCTTCGTCACCGTTAGCAATGAGCCGTACGCGAGGCTCCGGACGAACCGTCCATGAAACCGTCTCCACGGTCCGCGATCCCGAAAACGAAACTACCGGCATCGCCGAACGTACCTAAGCAACGATCGAAGCAGTTCGATCATCAACAATCGTCGAGCGCGTTGTGCGTCTCGACAGGAGACGACAAATGCCATTCGTATTTAAGAACGATGGTCGCCCCCGTGCGGCCAGCAAGCAGCTTCACGCAGCGCTGACGGAGATCTCCGTCAAGTCCTCCCTCAAGGAGTGCAGGGATCTGGTGGCCCGTATGGCCGGTTACGCCAATTGGCGTTCCATGAGTGACGCATTCGGAGAATCTCCGAGCCTGGACGATGCCATGGTGTCCAACAAGGAACGAGAACAGCGAACAGCGCTGCAGCATAATGTGCTGATCCAGCATGGGCTGACGGCATCCCAGGCCGAGATGATCCGCACTCGACTATCTCTCACCGACCGCACCGGGATGGAAGGTGCCGAATCGGATCTGCTCCCTTTGCTGAATCACATTTACCACCCCAATCGACTGCTGAACTGGACGCAGGATCTGATGGGGAATCAGCCATTCTTCTATAATCAGGCGCAGAGTCAAATCGAAGATTGGATGGACAAGAACACGATCAGCCCCATTGACGCTCTGGGCTACACCATGTTCTCCTTCGATGAGATCTTCACCATGGCGACCGATGTCGTCGACAAAACCGGATGGATACTCGATGCATCAGCGGTAGCTCTGCAGTTGTCCAAACTTCCATTGCCGGCATCGATCAGCGACGCTCAATCCCCGCGTGAAGATGGAACCCTTTTCGTGCATTTCGGCGACAATGTATTTCCGTCTCCTTTCCCGGGATGCTGGATCGATGGCTGCTATGTCACATATGAATCGCCTTCAGAAAACGGCAATTATCGTGGCGTCAACCTGTGTTTCGTTGTTTCCACAGAAGGCTACGAGAACCACTATACCCACGATATGATCTGCCGCGACAAACGTCAGTCCGTGGTCGAAACCATGCGCCATATCGAATTGAGCGCACAGGCTCCTGAGGACGACCCATACGGCCCTGTGGCTCCCTCGTTCGGCTTCTATTCCGAAGGGGGAGAAGGATACGAGGACGTCTGGATGCCTTTCCTCACCGGCCCGATCGCCGCGGCCGTCCATGCCCTGGACCACGAACGCAAGGCAACCCTACCCATTTCCATGGCCGTCGCCGAGGATGCCACGCCCGAGGAGTTGCGAGCCATCGTCAGAGCGAAAAATCGCAGCCGACTGCACCGTGTCTTTGCAAACTTGGCTTCAGAAGGGATTCTGACGGTCAAGTTCCTTGAACGCCCCAATCCCCTTGTGGTGGATATTCCGGATGAAAACCCACCGCTGGAAGTTGACGTTCCCGTTCTCGCAAAGCCATTCGGCGATGCCGAGGAGTGGTACCTGTACTACTTGTCGCGAGCAGAGCAGGCCACTGACTATGCCATGCCCCTGGCACACGCCAAGCTTCGTTTCACTGGCTATGCATTGGCTATGCTTCCCTATCTTGATGAATATCAGCGCGAGGAATTCGCCGAAAAACCGCTCCTGATACGGGCTGAAGGGCTGATCAGTGAGGGCATGTTCGAGCAAGCTCGAAGCTTGCTGCAGCAAGTCGTCAGATCCGAAGATGATGACTACGGCCTTGCGGACAGGATTGCCGCGCTCACCGTTGCTGCCAAAGACGACCGCGGCGCGCGCCTGTTGCTCGCAGAGTTGGGAGGAGCCGATGACATCCGCTCCACCTGGAAGCGGGCACTACTGCTATCTTATCTGGAAGGCGGGGACGTCGCCCAGGAGGCAATCGATCTTGCCGTGTCCATGGATAGGGATCTGGTCGATGACATTGAGGAGGCTATCGAAAATGGGTGCTCCACCATCGGTTCTATCTATCCTGGGGAAAACATGATCGACGAAGATATCATCGCCGTCACCCAGTGGGAGGCATGGCGGGAGATAGGTGGACTGGAGTTACTCCGTAAAGCCACGCAAACCTTGACTCACTGACGCAACGACGGGCGGCTACAACAGTGGCCGCCCTTTTATGCCCGGTGATACCAAAGATGGCTGACATCCAGATATTACCGGGTTAAAAACCATAACAGCCGGCGTTACCTTGATCTGAGCAAACGCCGGCTGTTAGCAAAAAAAAATCAAGACACCAATGACGCCACATATCCTTCGGCGTCCTCCAAAGACGGAGCCTGTGGACGCTCCGCATCCTGACGCTGTAGGGACTCATGAGACGCCCGCAGTGCCTGCTCCACATCCACATCACTCAGCAAATCCACCAATTCATCCATCAAAACGGAAATTACCGGCTGGGACTGCTCGAATGAAGGATTGGGCTCGAGTTCAGCTCCTGGCCACAGCATGCAGCGCCCAATCTCGGCCAACACTTCACGATTCCGATCCATGAAACCCGATAGCGCCGCATGCAGGAAAACCTGTCCCCGGGTCATCATGTCCACACTGATTACCGTCCCAATCCGCGAGCACCGCATCATATAGCCGCTCTCGTCTTCCGGTACAGACAGAAAATCATTGGCTGACAGATAAGAACTACCACGCCAGTCCCTGCCTACCGTCAAGCGATTATTGAGAGCGCCGGCGACAACCGACAGCCTGCCGAGCAGAAGGCCGCCATCATGCGGTATGGCAATGGATGAATATGGCAAGCGCACCTGGGTATAGGCGTGATGCCAGATCAACCACAGCCCCAAAGCGTCCACCATTGTCTGTCCGATCTCAGCCAGTCCCTGATCACCGACGACGTGCCGCTCCATCGCTCGCGATAACAAATGATGGGTAATATCCCCACCAGCCATCGACACCTCAAACACGAATTTCTTTCGTGTTAGCCAGGCTCTGGTAGCAAGCATCGGTACAAAACCGGTTTCATCGCCACGCTGCACATGCGTTACTGCCAGAATTTCCAGCGCCTCGCTATTCGGACGCATCCGTGTCGCTTTCCGCTCGTAACGCTCCATGCGGTATGGATTGGAGGCTTCGATCGTTTCCGTAATCAAATTCGCCACTGCTTCGAACTGTGCGTGGTCAAGTCGGCGTCCTTGCTTGAAGACTGCCCAGATATCGTCCATGCTATCCTTCACGGCTTTAACCATGTCGGCTTCACGCATGCTTTCATTCATAAACCGCTCGGCTTCACGGCCGGCGACGTGTTCGGCAACGCTTGTCGTGAAATGCTTCATTTTTTCCTCCTTAGCGTTCTCTCATACCAATCCTCATGGCGTCAGCCAAGGGCTGCACCAGATACCCTAGCACGGTTCGCTCCCCCGTCGCCACGATGACTTCGGCCGGCATGCCAGCGACCAGTGCCGTGCGTACACCCTCCGGAAAGTCATCCCCGTTCATGGATACCTTGAGCTCATAATAAGACTGCCGCATCGTCTGATCCATCATGACGTCAGCCGATACGGACAATACCTCTCCCATGGCCACCGGTGTCGTTGCAGCCTTGAAGGATGGCAAGCGGATTTCAGCCACAAGACCCGGATGCACATGGGTAACATCAAGAGGCGACATGCGCGCCGTTACCTCCAGATCCACCGACGAGGGCACGATTTCAAGAATGGTTTCGCCAGGCCGAACAACCTGACCAACCGTATGCACAGCCAAGCCAACTACGCGACCCGATACAGGAGCCTTGACCTCCGAGCGTGCCGCGGCAGCCGATGCAACGGTTTCCCGTTCATTGATTTCATTCAAACCCGCACGCACTTCCGCCAAACGGGCACTGGCGGCTTCAATTGCCTCCTGCTGCACCTGCTCGATTTCAATATGACTCTCGTCAATAATGCCCTTTAACCGCTGAATTTCAGATCCAATGGTGGCAGAGCGGGTTTCCAGATCAAGAATATTGCGTTCCAGATCCCTCCCGCGCACGGCGGCAATAATCTGCTTTTCCAACCCTGGCCGCATCCGCTCGAGATCTTCGCGATAGCTGGTCAACATGGCCTCGTTGCCGACCAATTGTTCACTATAAGCTTCCACCTGCCGCGATACCTGCTCGATCTGCGCCTCAAGGATGCCCACCTTGTTCTTGCGAGAACCGGCCGCTTCAACGAAACGCCGTGTTTGATCCTCGATCACATCTTCGGGCAATCCAGCCGGGAAAATAATCTGCTCGAGACCGTCGATTTCAGCCATAAGACGCGCTCGTTCAGCAAGCAGGGATTGCTTCTGTCCAACCAGAATCCCCAATCCAGCATCAGTCTCAACAGGATCGATCCGTAGCAAGACATCTCCCGCTTCAACATGAGAATCAGGAGAAACGAGAATTTCTGCCACCTGGCCACCGGCAAGATGCTGAACGACCTTTCGATCCCCCTGTACCGAGACCTGACCATTGGCAACGACTGCACTGTCCAGCTTGGCTGTCGCCGACCAACCACCAAAGCCAAATACCGCACAAACAACCACGAGCATTCCGGCAATGGCTGGCTTTCGCCAGTCACCCATCGCACCCAGCCGCTTTTCAGCTTCCTCAAATGTAGTATACGCCATTTAACTTCTCTTTCCTTACAATCCGAGGATTTGACTCACTCAGGCCACTTGTGCTGATACCGTTCGCAAGCCGTTCGACTGGATCTGTCGCATCACATCATCCCGCGGACCAAACATCTTCATCGCCCCATCCGCCATCACCAGAACCTTGTCAGCAACCTGAAGAACGTTCGTTTTATGAGCGACCACGATCACAGTCCGACCCGCCTTGCGCATCCCATCAATTGCCTTGATCAACGCGATATCGCCATCGCCATCGAGATTTGAATTGGGTTCATCCAAAACAATGACCTTAGGATCGCCGTACAGTGCCCTTGCGAGACCCACCCGCTGTCTTTGCCCTCCCGAAAGCCCAACGCCGTCCTCGCCCACTATAGAGGCATATCCGAGGGGTAGGCGTTGAATCACATCATGAGCCATCGCTGCCTGGGCGGCTGCAACGACAGCTTCTTCGTCCACCTCACCAAATCGCGCTACATTCTCTGCCACGCTGCCGGCGAAAAGCTCGACGTCCTGAGGCAGGTAACCGATACTGGAACCAATCTGGTCGACGTCCCAATGTCGAAGATCGCTACCATCAATTCGAATACTCCCCGCGGCCAGAGGCCAAGCTCCAACAATAGCGCGCGCAATCGTCGACTTACCGGATCCCGTCGCCCCAAGAATAGCCAGAACCTCACCGGCAGCCAGCGAAAGGGAGACATTCCTCACAAGGATATTGTTAGTGCCCGGTACAGCAACGACCGCATTTTCGACCACAAGATCACCCTTGGGCGCAGGTAGACGCATGGGCTTATCCTTTTCGGGGAACATGGCAAATGCCTGCCCCAGGCGATCCTTGGCCGTTCTGGCGGCAACATAGCCCTTCCACTGTGCAACCGCCTGCTCCACCGGAGCCAATGCCTTGCCCATGATCATGGAGGCCGCGAACATCACGCCTCCCGATACCTGCTGCTCCAGCACTAGCCACGCGCTCACACCAAGAATCGCAATCTGCAGGGAAAGACGCACGAACTTGGACAGCGACAACAGGGCACCTCCCCGCTCATTAGCGGCGACCTGATCAGACATGGCACCAATACGCCCCTGCATCCACCGGCGACGCATGGCCGGTGCCATTCCCAGAGCTCTGATCACTTCAGAATTGCGCAAAGCCGCCGTCAGACCATTGATGGACTCGACGCCTTGCCGGGATGCAGCCGCCAACAAAGATCCCGTCATCCGGTCATTCAGCCATGCCAACAGGAAGATGATAACGGCACCAACCGTCGCCACGCCGCCGATAATGGGATGAAACAGGAAGCAAACACCGAGATAAACCGGCACCCAAGGCGCATCCATCAGCGTACCAATGGCATTGCCACCAATGAATTCCCGCAAGGTATCCGCATCCCGCACGATCTGCGCATGCTGACTTCCTCTCGAGCGCAATCCGGATTGCAAAGCGGCATCAAAAGCCGGCTCCGACACAATGCGGTCAAAGGCCACGGAAGCATGCACCAGCACACGGTGACGGTACTTTTCCAGCAAACCGAGGGCAACAAGAAGACCAATGGAAATGCCGGCCAGCATCAATAGCGTCGTTTCATTACGGCTGGTCAGGACGCGATCATAAATCTGCAGCATGAAGATAGGAGCCACGAAAGCCAGCAGGTTGAGGCATAGGGAAAAGGCTCCTACTGCCACAATCGGGGTGCGCACCGCTTCCCATCCCTGCGTAAGAGGTGTGGTTCGAGAGGTGATCTTCTTCATGCTGCCTCCGGTTGGTCCCGCTACAAGGGACGACTTCTCTGCAACCGCTTTAGCTCACGATTCCTAATATCGTGTTAATCCCCCTTTCAGTTTTTAATCCTTCCTCCTATAATCCCCCTGACGTTTCACCGCATCAATCCATGTATCTCATGATGGATTTCCAACAGAACCCATCGTAGAACCGAGGAAAATCATGAAACTCGATCATATCCTATACTCCTCTTCGCTGGTTCTGGCTCTCCTGCTCACAGGCTCAGCCACAGCCCAGGACGCCGACTACTTCAGGATCAGCGGCACCACGGCAGGATTCCTTTCGTCAGGTGGCAACGGCACTGAACCTCCCGAAAACGGAGATGGTCAAGAAAACGAAAACCCGTCAGGCATCTCATTATCCTATCCTGCACGTAGCGCCTCTCCCGGCGACACCGTGACAGTTGACCCGGTATATGCCATTCCACCTGGAGGCATCGCTTCCTTTTATTGGTCAGGACTGGCGCCAGACAATGCCGAGCTCGACGAAAGTACCGGCCGCATTACCTGGGTTATAGGAGATGAAGGCGGTTCCCACCGTGCGGCTGTCACTCTAGAAGCCGACACTGGTGAAATCACTCGAGCGAACTTCGACCTCGAAGTCATTTCATCCTACAAGATTTCAGTTGACCCCGATGCCTTCACTTTCCAGCAAGGCAATTCCGGCATCAACCGCGCCTTTCTTGCCAGCCTTGTCGGCACTCCATCCACCACCGATGCAGAAGAATGGTTCCTTCGGCAATCCTATGACAGCCCGGAGATGATCTATACGGCATCATCATCATCTGCCATTCTTGACGTTGGTGCCATCTATGATGACTTAGGATATGTTCCCGTTGGCGAGCACTGGATACAGTTTGGCCGGCATGATGCCAGTGGTGAAACCGTTCTCAGCACGCCCGTGACCATCACCGTCACTCCAGGACCTGACCTCGTATATGCTACCGAAGAGACCGTTGTCGAAAGCAGCTATCGCATTGATGACAAGACCCTCATCCATTTGCTGGCCGGAGCCCCTGTTCACATCGAATCCATCTTCCTGAACGGCGCAACAGGTGTCCCCCAAACCTGGCCAGCATGGGTTGACCCTATCATCGACTTGCCTCCCGGCATTACCCTGACAGAAGACGGTGATCTTGTTGGTACCACAACGGCTCTGCCTGATTCTGAATTTACCTCATATATTCCGGTTATATCGGACGAGGGAGCATACGCCGCGATCAGGGTTGACATCATAGTGGTCGACGAAATTCCGCAGGGTCCCCTTTGGCCTGATGACGACGACGATCCGAACGATTGGGATGGTGACGGTATTCCCAATGATGCAGATCCAGACCCCTATATCTTTACCGATAGCTTCTACTGGTCACTGTTCGACGATGAGACTGGGTTGACCGGCCCGTTCCTCACCCCTTACGCAGCGATCCAGGACGGCATGGATCTTACCGGCGTCCCCTGCATGCAGGTGTTCGTCTATCCTTATGATATCAACGGTTACGGAGATCCGAGCCATCTGTGTTAACGCCTTCTCAGGAAACCTAAGGGGGGGGAGCCGGTGGCTCCCCCCCCCTTTTTTTTGAGTCAGCTAACCTGACCTCTCAACCATATTTATAACGAAAAGCCTGATAAACGAAAAAGACCCCATTCGCTACCGAAGGCAGAGTGAGCAAAAACCCCATTGCCCCCACACCCCCAATCCATGCCAATGTTTTAAAGAGGGGACGCACCCAACTCCAATCAGATGGCGTTGATGCTCGGGCGGGAACAGTCGAACGAGCCTGCGCGGCATTCCGTCGCGCGGCTTCGCTGGCAGTGCGCAAGGAACGATCGACACAGTTCCAGAAAATCTGCCGATCCGTGTCACTGCTCTGCCGGAAGTCCTGCACCCCGATTGCCCCACTGGCACGGTGGCGGAAAACAATCCGGCTCGACACTCCACGCCCTTCAATACGCTGACTGATAACCACCACTTCGCCGCGGTTGCCCAAGAATGCCTTGGCCCTCTCAAAAAAGATCGTGATTTGCGCCTCGGTGGACCTACGCTCAAGCACGATCCAATCACCAGTGTCAAAAGCATTAAGTCCGATACCGGGAGCACGAACGGCAAGAAGGAAGCGGCTGCCATCTCTGGCTGTGACCACCTCCTTCCGCAAAAGCAAATTCGTGTCGCTGTTTCTGATTGCCAATGAGGCCTCCTGAATTCAACCAAGGAAGATGGCTAACAAATGTAAATATCAGGTTAACGCCCCCAACATGTTTTCTCGGCCTACTTTTAAAAACGCCCTCCAGGATTGCCCTGTGGGCGCTATTTTCCTTCTTGATGTGATTTCACCCTTCCGGTAGCCTTTTCTTGTCAGGGGGCTTCTTAAAGGCTGTTTTAACGAATCGGTAATTTCTCTATGAAACCGATATCGTCACCAGCTTTAATGTCTTCATGAGCGGTAAAAGGAAAAACATGCAGACTTTCACCATCGGATTTATCATCGACTGGTCTAACAACCCGCCGTCTTATGCCGGCATTACCATCTCCACGACAGAAACTGAAGTCGCGCGTTTTTACTCAGATGATCCTCTCGTAGACTGGGGTCACATGATTACGCACATGCAGTCCCACCCCGGGCATTACATGACCTCATCCAGCTTTGAAGAATTTTCCTGGTATGTCCCTGGCTTCCGCTTCATCTTGAACGCCGACAACAAGGAAATTCTCGCCATCGATCACCACGACTTTCTCGATGGGGTAGCCCCTGAAAACGGCAAACACGCCGTTTCCATGACAACGCGCTTTATCGACGCCATCCTTGATGACGACACCAATACTTACCGTGGGCTGGTACTCAGGACACGCCAGAACGAAATCATTTCCTTCATGGGAAACGCCCCTGAAAGCGGGGTTGCCTCCATGCTTGATTATCTTGCTGGTGACACAAACGGAATCTTGCTCACACGAAACGTCCAGGATCTCAATGCCTTCGCGGTAAACCCTTTAAGGACGCCGTCCTTTATAGTTCATCCATTCCTGGCGCATCGAAGCTTCCTGACGCGCCGGTCTCACCGCCATCTCCCCCAGCCCTGACACGGGACGGACGCCTCTTTACGTTGATCAAAGCGTCCATCTGCCGCCGTATAACGTATTGATCAAGACGCTTCTTGACCGTCATGGCTTCGCTTGGATGTGCCTTGGCAACGTCAAGAATTTTGTCCGGAGACCATCCTTTGCCTCGCCGCCCGTAATGCGCCATCTGGGTATCGGTCACCATATGCCCGAGCATGGCTGAGAGCTGATCCTCCGGGAGTCCCAAGGATCGATGATTCAAAATGAACTGATGCCGACAACTATAGAGTGCGTAAGTGCGCGTCTTGCGTGCCGGCCACAGCGTATTGTCTGCGCGATACAGAGTTTGCGATACCTGATTCTGTACCGAATCATAGACCCCATCCGCCTGCCAAAGAGCTCCATCTCGAGACATCTGCTCCACAGCCATCCGCGTCTCTTCGGTGAGATCCGTAATATCTATTGAGCGCACCTTGCCGTTGCCCCTGCCATTAGTCGCCTTGGCATTGCCTACGAAAAGATAAGTACGATCACCATCCGGTCCCTCGTAAACCATGATGGTCGTTGATCGCCACTCATCCGGGCGCAGGCCTGTGGCCAGGCCGGCTCGCAACCAATTTCTCAGTACGTTGGTATATTTGCTCCAGACGCGCATGCGTAGGTACATATCCAGACGCTGCCAGTCTTCGTAATCGAAGAACTGGGCTTTCGTTGCCGAGACCACAACCTTGCCAGCGGATTTGGTCTTCTTCGCTGGCGTTGCCCGATTGCCAACCATATCCATTTCGCTGTCCCAAGCCGTTTCGCTTTCAATCAGCGCGACAGCGTCTTCAGCTTCACTGGACTGGATGCGTGTCAGGTGAAAAATCACCGCCTGCTTGTAATACCGCCATGAGCTTGGCTTGAGTTCCGGCCGCATGCTGAGGAACCAGGTTGCGAACTCCAGCGGTGCCAATGGGGTTCCTGAAGGGATACCCATTTCCCGGTGAAACCGTTCCTCCAGTTGACGCCCACGCCTGTCATATTGCTTGCGCGTATCTTCCGTCCGGGTGACGCCTGGTGCGGATCCGAGAACGACGGATTCCGGTGGGGGAGCCAGCGCTGCGATTTTTTCGGCGGCACTCTTCTTGACGTCATCGAAAGTTCTGCTTTTCGCCGGCTGGACGGTTTTCCCAGGCGTGCGCTTAGGCTGGTATGCCTTGAATACTGGCTTAGGTTGCGGAATGTCGTCATACGTCAGGTCAGCCGGCCTGTCGGTCTCGCGCGCTGCATTGGCCAGATCGCCATCGCCTTCGTAGCCGACATCAGCATTATCGTATGGCCTGGTGTCAACATTGGAGACAACGCCGCCGGCTTTGTTTGCCTTGGTGTCAACATTGGAGACGGCCTTGCCAACCTTGCCTGTCTTGGTGTCAACATTGGAGGTGTCGTTACCGTTACGACGCTTCGCCTGCCTGGTGTCAACATTGGGGACGAAGGTGTCAACATTGGAGGCGGAGGTGTCAACATTGGAGGCGGTTCCGGCTTTGGCCGGCGGCTCCTGGCCGAGGCGGCGCGCAGCGGCGACTCCCCGTTCGGGGGCGTCCCTGGAGGGGGCGGCGTCGAACTTGGCCGAGGGCGGCTTGCCGGCCTTGGCGCGGTCGCTTTTCTGGAGGCGGTCAAAGCCTCTTTTTTCGGGATCGTTGCTGGTCATGGGCGGCCAGAACCCTCCTGGATGGCGCTACGAAGTCTGTCAGCGAGGACTGGTGCGAGACAGCGCATAAAAAATGTGTTGGCGAAGAGCATCAATACACCCCCGTTACTCCCTCAAACAATAACATATTTTTATGAATAGGTAACACTTTTCTAGAGGTGAGAAGAACCCTTCCTCGGCAGATCTTTTTGAGCCTCTTGCCGGATACCTCCTTCTATATTTCTGTTACTCGTTTCAGGATTTATGTCACACGATCAACGTGTTACCAGAGCCTATCGGCCTATTTTCGCACCCTTTACCCAGCATTCGATCAGGCATATTCCGGGGGTAGGCGGTCAAGGATTGAATAAATCGCCGCCCTGGATACGGTTATTTACCTCTGAACCGGCCACCCCCGAACCTCGATATTCCCTGGGTTTTATCGAGATTAATACCCTATTTCCGGCCACCTGTTCTAAGGGAATTGATCACCACACCAACCCGTAGATCCGAATACGCCTCAACACCTCGACAACGACTCTGCATACACCCACCGACTCGATGCCCATGACGCTTTTACAAACGCCCCCAAAAACCATCATTGACTCGATGGCCTCCATGGTGGGGAAGATGGCCGGATTTCAAGGGTTTCTGGAGTTCCGACTCGATGGCTTTCATGGAGTCGCAAACGCCTCCACAAAACACTGAAAACATCCTGGGACGCACCTCCCCCTTATCCATAAAAGGCGGGCAAGCCCCTGAATCTGATGAAAAGGCGTTACCACCCCGGTTTCCTTGGGTTTTAGCGCCTCTGATAACATTTTTATAGAACTGTGTAGCGAATCGCATGCATTTAGTGGCAAATATCTTGCATCCTGTGGCGAATACCTTAAGGATGGTGGCAATTGTTCAAAACAATGAGTCAAATCCCCACAACCTCTCCACGGATCGCCTTCAGGTTGCTGGAAGGTCGAGAAGAGATCGAATTTGGTGTATTCCTGTCACATTAGGGCTCTTGACCACGGGAGGGATATGTATGACCATTTTCGAAGGATTGATTCAGAGGTATTGAGAATCGCCTTGTGAATCCAGGAATTCCCCGGGCAAGAAAGCCCAATCGGAGTTGGTCTATGCATCTGAAGCCCATTCTTATCTTCTCTGGCATCCTTGCCACAACGACGATTCTGGCTGCCTGTTCCACGTCTGGCGGGCGTAATGCGGATATCGCCGCTGCAAACCGCCCTATGGCCGAAGCGCAGATGCGCCTGGCTGAATCCGCCTCCACCGCGGCGGCTGCACAGCAGGAACTGGTTCGCATCCAGACCGCCCGCACGCTTCCGGCACCGGCACCCGTCAACGAAAACCTGGCTGGCGTCCCTGAAGCTCTTCGCCGCCCCACGACCATGCAGTGGTCTGGACCAGGTGATGAGCCGACCCGGCGCATTGCCGGCATCGTGGGCTATGAGTTCCGCGTCGTTGGCAATCCGCCGGCCACCAAGCCGATGATCAACGTCTCACTCGATAACGTCCCGGCCGTGAAGGCGCTTGAGGATATCGGCAACCAGATTCAGCCTTTCGCTCAGATCGTGGTCGATGCCAACCTGAAGCGAATTGAATATCGCTACCTCGTCGTGAATGGCGGTGCTGCCGCTTCCGCACGACCAGCAATGACGAAGTGAGGAACGGCATCATGCATCGCCACGCCAGAACGACCATGAAGCTCCTTGGGGCGGTCAGCCTCGTGACGGTGCTCGCCGCCTGCGCCACTACGGCACCAAATCTGCATGCGCCATCCGGCCCGCAGCCAGTCTCCATCAATCCGTCCTACCAGGCCGGATATATTGACATTCCGACTACTGCGGTTCCTTCGCTGGATCAGATCATCAACCGCGTCCCTGAACGTTCTTCTTCCCGGAAGAGCAGCAATGAGGACAGGTTGCGTACACCAGCCCTTCGCGATGCCGCCAATTCTTATGGCGCTCAAGCCGGTCTTGCCTGGGAGTCGCGCGAGATCAATAAAATGCTGCAGACCCAGGCTGCTGAAATCAGCCGCGTCTATGATTTCCAGCGCGTCATGATCAAAGGTCCTGACAATGTCATGATCCTGCCGCCAGTCATCTCCGAGATGACCGAAACCTGGGAAACTTCCGAAGCCGGCAAGACCCTTCGCGTTGCCGACACTTATTATGAAATCATCGAGCAGGCTCGTTTCGCGCCTAACGCCCCGCTCTGGCAGGCTTACCTCATTCGCAGCTACGGCACGCCCCCACCTCCGCCAGATATCCTGCTGCCCAAGGATCGCGCGGAGCGTGATACCTGGAAGGCGTCTGTCGTCGATGGATGGGAAATGGGTCGTAAGCAGGCTCAGGAAATTTTCCAGGCGGATCTGGAACGGCTGCAGCGCGACTTCGTCGGCATGGTGCGCTACAAGGCCCTGCTTGAAGAAGGTAAGGTGAGTGCCCCCGTAGTCGCGGATGCTCGAATGGGTACCACTGGAACCGGACAGGATATGCGCGTCAATGATCGTGCGATCCGTATCACCCAGGATCCATCCCTGCAGGTGGTGTCCCCTGGCAACTGGCAGTCGTCCCCGACGACGCCGTTACCCAACGGTCAGACCACTGGCGCCAATCCCTCCGTTGCTCCCGGCGTCTGCCCACCGGGCACCACCGCGGCCGTTCCGCAAGTCGCGACGGTGCCCGCCTGCGCTCCCACACCAGTGCAGCGGCCTGCCAGTATCAGCAGCGGTTCGGGAGGCTCGCGTGCCGCCTGGGAGTAGCCCATATCATCTATGGGCTATCCGATTTTTGAAACTGACAGGCGATCATATCCACGGCAATCGTTTACACAGGTAAATCAGGAACTACAGTTTGCAGATCGCCCTGGCACATCGCCTGAAGCTTCAGCCCAATAACGGAGCCGTAGCACCAGCTGCGGCTAGCTATGGCCTGCTAAAACATAAGTCGACGGAGGTCTCGACCTCGAATGTCGGATAGTCTGAACATGCGATCCTTACAGGGCGAGGAGCAGGAGACACTTCCTGCCTCATCATCTCCGTTCGGCGTCAAACATGATGGCAGTCATTTCCATATTGACGGCTCATTGTCGCCCGACGATTTCGATGACCTGCTTTTATGGGCAGGCAACAGGAAGGCATCCGACATCACCATTCAGACCGATGTTCCGGTCATCGCCGATATCGGGGGTGAATTGGTGAAAATTACTCGTCGGCCGATCAGTGCCAGCGAGATCGATAATATCCTTCGCTATATATATGGCGAACACGCTCCTGGCATGATCAAAGCCGCCTACGACCTTGACCCGGCTCATGAAGTGCGCATGAGCCGGGAGCAGGGAGGTATCAAACGCTACCGCGTCAACGTCACCGGTATCCGCATTCCAAATGGCGACGGCATACAGATCACCATCCGCACGTTGCCTACGATCCCGGTCAAGCTCGATGACCTCAACATCGAACAGGATATCCGCGAGAACATCCGTCCTAGTCAAGGCATGGTTCTGGTAACCGGCCCTACCGGATCCGGTAAATCCACATTGCTTGCTTCCATGATCAGAGAAATCATCGAGCAACCGGATGCCAATGAAAAGGTGCTCGAATATTCTTCCCCGATCGAATACGTCTATGATGAAGTAATTGCGCCTTCATCATCCCTGGCTCAGACTGAAGTGGGGCGACATCTCATCCCGCACAACGGTCGCAGCCGCACCCGGTCACAAGAAAGCCTCTACGCTTATGCCATCCGGAACGCATTGCGACGCAAACCTACCATCATCATGATTGGTGAAACGCGCGATGAAGAAACGATGGCCGCATCTATGGAGGCGGCGCTGACGGGGCACCTGCTTTATTCAACCCTGCACACCAAGGACGTTCCAGCCGGCCTTCGACGCGCCGTGCAGTTTTTCCCAGGCGATCAGCGCGATAGCGCCGCGATCGACGTAATGGAATCGCTGCGCATGATCGTCGTGCAATTGCTTTTCCCTCGTCTCGGTGGCGGCAAGGTCGCCTTGCGCGAATACATGATCTTCGATGACCGCACCCGCGCTTTGTTCATGCGGCGTCCTTCTCATGAATGGCCAGGGCTTGCGCGCCGCATGATGGATGAAAACAAGGTGCAGTCCAAGAAGATGGTGACGTCGGCCTGGGAGGCTCTTGAGCGCGGCGATATCTCCTTCGCCGTCTATAAGGAAATCGTCAAGAGCGAGCGCAATTTGCGATGACAAACACCCTGTTCATGACAAAGCTACACAAAAGATGGATGGTTGTGGGCGAATCGGCAAGTTCGGATTATTCTATGCCAAGGATTGGATCGCTGATTCTCATTCAATCCAGGACGGCACAATTCTGAGGCAGATGATATGTCCCATTGGCGAGAGACTTTCAAACCAGCACGCTTCTCCATTATGGATGCGCGTGCCGGTGTTCCCCTTCTGGCAATGCTTCTACATATCCGTCCCTGGACGATCACTGTAACGGCGATCATCATCATCGTCTTCATTCTTCTCGAACGGCGTGGGCTTTCAGTTCCATCCGCCTTCAGAGCCTTTAGAGCCTGGGTCATTGGAGACGCCAGGCCACCACTCTCACACGTCAAGGTGAGAGGACATATCGACTATGGACGCCGCAACGTCTGATTGAAAACCACCCATCCCCTCGGGCAGCAGGAACACAACATGACCAGACCACTCGTCGCAATCGATGACGGATATGCACAGATCAAGCTTTTCGGAGACAACCCGGCCGGCGGTGACCCTATCCGACTCTCCTTCCGCACCTCAGTACGCTCTGGTCGCGGAGGTCTCACCTCCATGGATGGTGGTTCCAGCGACTCCTATCGAACCGAGGAAGGGGAGGAATTCACCGTCTCCGACAGCGTCGCCGGCGAAAACACCCAGTTCGACAGCTTCCATACCTCGACCATGAACCGGGTTCTGGTTCAGCATGGCCTGCTGAAGGGCGGTTATGGCGGCCTTGAAGTCGACCTGATTACCGGCCTGCCGGTAGCCGATTATTTTTCCAGCGGCGAAATGGATGAAGCCAAAATCGAGGCCAAGACTGCTAATCTGCTCAAGGGTCTCGAGCGCATTGGCCGCGCCACGCCGCTTGCGCGTATCGCCAATGTCGAGATTGGGTGCCAGGCCGTCGCCGCCTGGGTCGACTATGCTCTTGATGACGACCTTGAGAACAAGGTCGATCTGAGCAAGCGAATCGCCATTGTTGATATTGGCGGCCGCACCACCGACATCGCGGTCGTCGTAAATGGCAGCCAGATCGACCACGATCTTTCTGGCACCGCAAATGTCGGCGTTCTCGACGTCTACAAGGCTTTGCAGCACTCCATCCGTGCCCGATTCGGTATCCGTGATGCATTCCCCATCGCCATGCTTGACAAAGCCGTGCGCGCCAAGACGCTCGAGCTCTGGGGAAATGACGAGGATGTTTCCGACCTCGTTGCCGCAGCCATCGCTGAAATCGTCCCTAAAGTGGAACGCGAGATCGAGCGCCGGCTCGGTGATGCTGCCTCCATCTTCAAGGTAGTATTCGTAGGGGGCGGCGGAGCTCTGTTCAGGGATATCCCCGAACGCCGCCTGCGTAACGGGCATCTCCCTGATGATCCCGAATTTTCCAACGCCCGCGGATTGTGGAAATTCTCGCGTCTTCGAGAAAAACTAGCCTCTGACGCTGCCTAACCGGATAAAACGTCGTGGACCATGGTAAGCGCACCAAGAAAATCCAGATGTATCTGACTCCCGAAGCGGAGACAGATCGCATGATCCTGGACATCTGGGCTGCTGCCGGTCCACGACGCCCCGAGATCTTCCGCTTGATCCTGCGGGCAGGCATCCGGGCACTTTACGAGGCCGGTGATATCACGCCTGAATTGGCGCGCAAGGCGAAACTACATAAACATCTGCCGGCCGTACAGGTTCGTGCGCCCGTGCAGGCCATGCCTTATCCATATCCCTACTCCTTCCCCATGCCGCAGCATCCTATGCCGCCGGCACCCCCCGCACCCGAACCTTCACCGCAACCAAGCTATCTCGATCCCGAAAGCCTTCCTGAACCAGAGGTCTTTTCCGAAATTGCCGAGATAGATGTTCCAGATGCTGACCCAACACCGGATTCCTCCCCGAAGGTAGTAGATATTCCCAAAAAGAAAGAAGCATCTTCCACGCAGGACGATGAAAACCCAGAACATACTCCTCCCCAAGACCCAAAACATGCTATTCTTGGATTGATGGGAAAAACGCGAACATCAGGAGCGCGATAAATGGCACGTGGCAATAACGATGGTTCCGGTTCCGGCATAGGGTCGGAAATGGCCTTCGTCGCTTTTATCATTGTAGTGGCAGGAGCTCTCTTCTTCGCCTGGTACTATATGAAGGAGCATATTGTCCTGGCTTCGTATTTTTATGATCGCGTCCAGATCCTGATCTGGGAACGCGTCTACGGACTAGGTGAACGAGGTCACGCCTATCTCGATTATCTCAATTCCTTCTTCGATGGACGCCGCCTCGCCAAGGACGAGCAATTTTCGCAGTTCGTTCATATCTCTACGGTTCTAGGCGAAGTCACCAGGATACCTCTCACCCTTGCGGTTTTTGCTATGGCCGTCCTGGTTTATTTCAAGATGAAAGGCGAAGGCTTCAAGGGAAGTCTTTCTCTGGTAGGGTTCGCCAACTACCAGGCCGAGCACTGGGGGACTCTAGCGCCGTCCGCCCGCTTCAATCCGGATGTCGACGATGAGGCCACTGCTCCTTCCAAGACTCCATCTGAATGGATGCATAGCCTCGGTCTCAAGGTGCATTTGGAAAACGGTCTTCTCAGCGAAAAATCCCGAAAAATATGTGAAAAGGCTTTCATCACCCAACTTGGCTTGGGTTGGGGTCCTCTTGCCCGCATGCCCCTGCATGTGCGTGTGCTCTTTGCCATGTTCGTCGCCCATGGCAGTAAAATGAAAAATTCATATAATCTGCGTCAGGATATTGCCCGCACCTATGCTGATATCCATGACCCAAAGAAACGGGATGCAGCCCTCGAACTCCTGATCAAAGACATTCTGGCTAACGAGAAGGCCTGTAAACCTTTCCTCGAAGTCGCTGAAAAGCATGCTTATATTCCCACTGCAATGCTTGCTCTGCTTCGTGATGTACGAAAGCGCCAAGGGGTGTTGCCATCAGCCGAATTCACCTGGCTGAAGAAAATTGATCGTAATCTCTGGTACCCGTTGAACAATGTTGGTCGCAGAGCCTTTCACATTGAAGCCGCCGGCGCTTTCTCACATTATTTTTACGAGAATGTCTCTCGCCGCCCGCAATCAGAACCCCGTATTGATAACGCAATTCTGGGGTTGGAGGATTATATCAATCATCACGGTATCGACGAACCGGATGAATAAACAGAGGGCGTATGCCTGACAATTCGTGCGTCACCTGGTCTCCTACCACTTGATCCTGGCAGATTCTGTTTACCATTCTTGTAACAGTTCGTTGCCATACCACTTCCTGATCGGCGATTTGATTTGGGAATGACAGGATAGACCATAATGACCAAACCAAAATTCCTTTATGAAGAGCTTCTCGAATCCATTCAGTCGATCACTGGAGCTTTTGCGATCGGCGACACCGGTGCCCTGTCGATTCCCAGCAGAGAAGACATCAAACCCATTCTTCTCGCTCATGTTCTTGAACAGCAGCAGGTGCTGGACGCCCTTGAAATCGTGCAACAGTTCATGACGACATCGGAACACACGATCCGCTATTCGTTCAAGAACCCTCCCGCCCTCGAGGCTGGCAATGGTGGCTCAGTAATCTCTCCCGGACTTCTTCCCGATGAGATCGATGCATTCATGTCCTGCATGGCTGGTTTCAAACTCCCTGTATGGGTGGAATTCGATGCCGGGGGGCAGCGCCGCGGTGTTCTCTGCTCTCCTGTCGCCAAAAACGTAAATCACGATAAATTTGTCCTGCTCGAGATGTTTGAAGGCGATGAAGTCTTGTTCCTCATGCCGTATTATCACATCATCGAAGTCGTTAATGGCGCGCACCGCCGTGGTGTCATGGATGTCACCGGTGCCTATGGACGCTATCGGCGTGCTGAAGCTCAGCATCAAAATATTCCCCTGACCGACAACGATCAAATCGATTCCATGATGGGGCGTGACGTTGAGGTTGCGATGTTGCTGATCGCCAGCCTGGCCTACAAGAACACGAAAACCACACCTCGAGATGGCGAATCTTCGTCTTTCTTCAACGTTGACATGGGTAGTAATCGTAACTTTGCCGCGCAACGAGAAAAAGAGGGGTACAAGGTCTGGTAAGCCCCTTGCACTCCTCTTTGATCAATTTAGCGGCTAATTTACAGTAAAATTACTGTTCGCGTAAAAAAAAGTGGACGGCATCACCGTCCACTGAAGTGATGGTTCTCTCGGTGGCTATACCTTCACACCACTTTTCATCATGGCTGGTATCCCAGGGTGATCCCTGTTACCGAGCCTGGCGCAGGCGTCCCCTTGATCGCATAGCCAGCACGGCCGCCACTGTAACCATTGCTTCCAGGAGTGGCGTTACCGAACTCATCGATTCCTGAACCACCTGGCTCTCCAGTTGCTCCCGGTTGACCAAGGAATCCACCCTGACCTCCCCGACCGCCTGCGCCGGCATTCTGTTCCGGGGTCGCTGCCGGATACTGTCCCAATGTGGGAACCATGTTATAGCCTTCACCCTGCCCGCCAAGGCCGCCGAGCGTACCGGTTTTGGTGTTGGCAATACGAGGGGCTCTGTGAACCTGATAATCTCTTATGCCTCCAGAATCGCTAACCAGGTCACCACGATAGTAATAATATCCACCGAATGCCTCGAGGAATTCAGTAACATCCGCCGCGTTCGCACCTATGCCATAGGTTACCCCATTCCACAGGATGGCACCGACATCAGAGGCATTGACACGCCAGCGATAAACACCAGCTTCATACAGAGGACCGGTCACTGGCTCTGAAGCTCCGGCACTGTAGAAGCGACCATCGCCACCACGACCACCAGCGCCTCCAGCGCCTCCACCACCGTAAATAGCTCCGTAGTTGAGAACCAAAACGTTCTCTACATCCAGAACCAGGCCATCGCCGCCATTATTGCCGACCGTCATCGAGCCGGACATTCCACCGCGGCCACGAATCTGCCCACCATTATTGACCTGAACTGTCAGCTTCCCGGAAAAACCGGTTCCGGTTCGCAAGGCAGGTGAAGAAGCTCCACTACTGCCGATCACGACACCTGATGGGACAACAATACGTTTGGCTCGAGTGGTTACCCAATCAGCACCAAACAATGCCGCAGCCATGACACTATTCCTGCTGGTAAGTGTCACCACGAGCTCGTCGATGGTGCTGACACGCCATTCCTGCTCGACGTCCCCAATAGTTATAGTGGAAATCACGACTCCACTGGCTTCGGCATCTGCCGTGACCCGGGCGACAAAAGACTGATTGACATCAATCAATCCTGATGAGGAAAATGGACCACCAGAGACCGATATCTCAACACCGTTGGTGGCGGAGATCGGCGTCGGAACCAGAACGCCAGTGGGTGTCACTGTATCCGAAACAACCAACTCATCAGGCAAAGCGTCAACAACATCTTCCAGGGCGAAAGCAATCTCAGGGACTGCGGTTTCCACCTGAAGTGAGTAAGTTTGTTGATCAGCTCCACCCAACTCCCCCTGAACAGCTACGGAAAAAGTATGTTCACCAGCCTGCAGCGCAATACCGCTCAACACGCCGGACTGCGATAGGTCATCAATATCGATCGGCAGACTTTCGTCAGATCCGCTGGCGTCCAGTGTCCAGGTGATGGCACCGGGATTTCCAGTGACAGCGAGATAATCAGAAAAATCGAAATTCCAATCGTCACCCACGATTGCGTCTGGAAGTGACGCCGGTAAAAGATCAAGGCTGATTTCGCTGGTGTTCTCTTGCCCTGGTACAAAGCCGACAGCCCCAAAACCCAGCCGGAAATGAGGGGCAACAGCCTCCTGCCCAATGACAGAAGTCGCCCCAAGAGTGGCTGCGAGCAAGAATATAACCAACTTTCGCATAAGCGATCTCCAGCAGGAAATGCGTTTTCCTATTTCGATCCATGATACAGGATATTTGATGAAGGTGCTATTATGATGAGTAATGTGAATATGATACGTTTGAGCCGAATATCTCGCTGGAATGCTGGATTTATCAGCCACACCGGATGCGGGATCAAATCCCGGGTATCCACCACCAGGATACTTTACGAGGAATACGTTTCCGCCATCAATCCAGTGAATTCCTCAATTTCGATCCAGGATTGGTTTCACCTTCTTTTCTTTTGCGGTCTTATCCCCTTGTGTCTATCCTTCAACATCGCCTAGGATTCGGTTCACCGGAACTCGTAAACAGACACAACGATTCGTTATGGAGCCCAGATGACCTCCCGCACCTATCTTACCACCACTAAGGATGGGCACCTCGTCCACGTCCTGGACAATGGCACCGTTTCAGTCATCAAGCTGTCGATGGATGGCAATACACTTACAGAAACCATAAACGGCAACTGCAAGGTTCTAGTCGACAACGATCAGCTCGTTGCTCAAGCCGCCTACGACACCCTGGCTTCTGAAGCAAGTCGGCGTTCCCATAATAGGGAATACCCACCTATCATAAGGAACTTCTTTTCTCTCTCTCGACAGAGCGAAGATCTTGAATCAAACGACGGCCCGGACAGAATAACGAGCTTCCTTGGTGGCCTTCTCATAGGTGGCATAATCGCAGCCATCGTTGCCGCTATCTTTTACGGCTCCCTGGATTCTCCAAAAACCGTTTCCGAACCAGCGGTTTTGCAGCGGCCGTCTATCAGCATGCCGCCACCGCCGTATGAGCCCGTCATCAACCCGCCGACGCAAACTCTGTCAATCGAAGAAATCAACGCCGCCAAGGGGCCGCAGCTACCACCCGCGAATACAGAGCCTCCGGTACAGCCCAATATCGATTTGCCATCCACTCTGCAGGTTACGCCAGACTCCGAGCTCACCCCGGCAGCCAATGTTCCTGTGGATGGTACCGCTGCTCAGCCTGAGAACCCTGCGGATCAGGCGCCGAGCGCTACCGACGCCGAACCAGCCGCCGAAGACATCTCTGATGCTGGCGACATCTTCGGTGATCGCCTTGACGAAAACCAGGCTCTGCTCGAGGCCATCCAAAACAATGCCCGCGCCGACGTCGCTGCCGGCGGTGCCGATACGGCCATGGAGC